>ERZ1066122.380-NODE-380-length-46985-cov-20.898061_pt1 | contig 46985 bp, 37 predicted proteins | sample MGYA00382769_ERZ1066122 | MGnify/ENA primary metagenome ERZ1066122 (study PRJEB33369, sample SAMEA5778352) | biofilm metagenome | biome: Industrial cooling water; feature: Water cooling tower basin; material: Biofilm | place: United Arab Emirates | collected... | reverse complement strand
CGCTGCCGGGCTGGCCGGAGTCGGTCAAGACCATGCAGCGCAACTGGATCGGCCGCAGCGAGGGTCTGGAGATCCAGTTCCGGGTCGACGGCGAGGATGAACCGCTGACGGTCTACACCACGCGGCCGGACACGCTGATGGGCGTGACCTTCATCAGCATCGCCGCCGAACACCCGCTGGCGCAGAAGGCCGCGCAGTCCAATCCCGAGCTGGCCGCGTTCATCGCCGAGCTGCGCAAGGGCGGGGTGTCCGAGGCCGAGCTGGAGACGCAGGAAAAGCGCGGCATGGCCACCGGCCACTGGGCGATCCATCCGGTCACCGGCGAGGACATTCCCGTGTACGTGGCCAACTTCGTGCTGATGGGCTACGGCACCGGCGCGGTGATGGCGGTGCCGGCGCACGACCAGCGCGACTGGGAATTCGCCAAGGCCTACGGCCTGCCGGTCAAGCCGGTGATCGTCTCGGCCGCGGTGCGCGATGCGCTGGCCGAAATCGCCTCGCACCTGCAGGACCACGACGACCCGATGGCGGTCGCGCTGGGCGCGCACGCGCCGGTGGACGTGATCGAGATCGACGCCGCGGTGGCCGTGGTGCGCGAACATTTCGAGCGCATCGAGCAGGGCGCGGCGTACACCGAGCGCGGGCTGCTGATCCATTCCGGCGAGTACGACGGCCTGGACTACGACGGCGCCTTCGCCGCGCTGGCCGCGCGCTTCGAGGCCGCTGGCACCGGGCGGCGCAAGATCAATTTCCGTCTGCGCGACTGGGGCGTGAGCCGCCAGCGCTACTGGGGCTGCCCGATCCCGGTGATCTACTGCCCGACCTGCGACGCGGTGCCGGTGCCCGAAGACCAGTTGCCGGTGCTGCTGCCGGAGAATGTGGAAGACGCCTTCGCCGCCGGCGCGGTGGTCTCGCCGATCAAGTCGGATCCGAACTGGCGCAGGACCACCTGCCCGCAGTGCGGCGGCCCGGCCGAGCGCGAGACCGATACCTTCGACACCTTCATGGAGTCGAGCTGGTACTACGCGCGCTACACCTCGCCCGGCGCGGCCGACATGGTCGACGCGCGCGCCAAGTACTGGACGCCGGTCGACCAGTACATCGGCGGCATCGAGCACGCCATCCTGCACCTGCTGTATTTCCGCTTCTATCACAAGCTGCTGCGCGACGAGGGCCTGATGGCCAGCGACGAGCCGGCGACCAATCTGCTGTGCCAGGGCATGGTGATCGCGGAGACGTATTTCCGCGAGGCCGGAAACGGCAGCCGGGAATGGTTCAATCCGGCCGACGTGGACGTGGTCCGCGACGACAAGGGCCGGATCACCGGCGCCACCCTGCGCAGCGACGGCCAGCCGGTCGGCATCGGCAACGTCGAGAAGATGTCGAAGTCGAAGAACAACGGCGTCGACCCGCAGGCCATGGTCGACAAATACGGCGCCGACACCGTGCGCCTGTTCTCGATGTTCGCCGCGCCGCCGGAGCAGTCGCTGGAGTGGAACGAGGCCGGCGTGGAGGGCATGTCCCGCTTCCTGCGCCGGTTCTGGCGCGAGGTCACCACGCACGCCGCGCAGCCCGACCATCCGCAGGTCGATGCCGCCGCGCTGGACGCCGCGCAGAAGACCATGCGCCGCCAGCTGCACGAAGCCATCCAGAAGGTCGGCGACGACTACGGCCGCCGCTACAGCTTCAACACCGCGATCGCCGCGCTGATGGAGCTGCTCAACCACGTCGCGAAGTTCGACGACAGGAGCGAACAGGGCAGGGCGGTGCGCCACGAGGTGCTGCAGACCATGGTGCTGCTGCTGAATCCGGTCACGCCGCATCTCTGTCATCACCTGTGGCAGGTGCTGGGCAACGCCGAAGCCCTGCTGGAAAACCTGCCGTTCCCACAGCCGGACCCGGCGGCGCTGGTGCGCGATGCGGTCACCCTGGCGGTGCAGGTCAACGGCAAGCTGCGTGGAACGATCGAGGTTGGCGTGCAGACGCCGAAGGACGAGATCGAGGCGCTGGCCCTGGCCGAACCCAACGTGGTCAAGTTCATGGAAGGCATGACCGTGCGCAAGGTGATCGTGGTGCCGGGCAAGATCGTCAACATCGTGGCCGGCTGAGGCCGGCCGACCCCCGCGCTTGCCCCGCCTCCCGCACTCCCCCAGACTGCCGCCATGAACACTCTCCGCATCGCCGCCCTGCTTGCCTTCGCTCTCGCTCTGACCGCCTGCGGCTTCAAGCCGCGCAGCGTGGTCGCGCTGCCGTCCGATCTGGGCCCGGTGGCGGTGGTCGCGCCCGACCCCTACAGCCCGCTGGCCGATTCCCTGGCGCGCGCGCTCGAGCGTTCCGGCGCGCAGCCTGCGGCGCAGGGACAGAGCGAGGGCGTGAGCCGGCTGGAAGTGCTCTCCGAGCGCTGGGCCGATATTCCGATCAGCGTCGATGCCTTCGGCCGCGCCCAGGAGTTCAGCCTGCGCTACGCGGTGGTGTTCCGCCTCACCCGCGCCGATGGGTCGGCCGGTGTGCCGCAGCAGGCGGTGGAGCTGTCGCGCGACTACATCGCCCCGGCCGGCGACGCCCGCGGCAACAGCAGCGAGCGTGAGTTGCTGGTGGTCGAGATGCGCCGCGACATGACCGCCGCCATCCTGCGCCGGGTGGATACCGCGCTGCACGGCGCCTCGGTGCCGGTCGCGCCCGCCACGACGCCGTGAGCGCGCCGGCTCCGCATCCTCGGGTTCGCCCGGGACGGCCATGGAACTGAGTCCCGAACGCCTGGTCGCGCAGCTCGACAGCGAGCCGCTGCGCCCGGCCTATCTGATCGCCGGGCCCGAATCGCTGCGGGTGCTGGAGGCCGCGGACGCGGTTCGCGCCCGCGCGCGCCGCGAGGGCATCGACGAGCGCGAGGTCTACGACGCCGACGGACGCGATTTCGACTGGAACCGCCTGGTCCAGGGCTTCGGTGCGATGAGCCTGTTCGCCTCCCGGCGCCTGGTCGAGCTGCGCCTGCCCTCGTCCAAACCGGGCAAGGAGGGCGCCGAGGTCATCACCACCTTCTGCGCCGACCCGCCACCCGACGTGGTGCTGCTGATCGTCGGCGGCGAATGGAGCCGCCAGCACGGCGGCAAGTGGAGCGAGGCCCTCGCGAAGATCGGCCGCATCGCCATCGGCTGGAGCCTCAAGCCGCACGAGCTGCCCGACTGGGTGGAGCGGCGGATGCACGCGCGCGGCGTGCGCGCCGAGCGCGCGGCGGTGGAGCGGCTGGTCGAGCGCGTCGAAGGCAACCTGCTGGCCGCGGCGCAGGAGATCGACAAGCTGGCGCTGTTGGCCGAAGGCCAGGTGCTGGATGCCGCGCGGATGGAAGCCTATGTCGCCGATTCCGCGCGTTTCGACGTGTTCCGCCTGGTGGATGCCGCGCTCAACGGCCAGCCCGCGCATGCGCTGCGCATGCTGCACGGCCTGCGCGCCGAGGGCGAGGTGGTGCCGGCGCTGATGGGCATGATCGTGATGGAACTGCAGCGCGCCACCGCGCTGGCGCGGGTGCAGGCCCGCGGCGGCAACATGGCCGCCGAATTCAAGGCGCAGCGGGTGTGGGACGCCAAGCAGGCCGTCTACCGCCGTGCGCTGCAGCGACACTCCGCACCGCGCTGGGAGCGGCTGCTGGCGGAGGCCGGACGCGTGGACCGGATCGCCAAGGGCCGCCCGCGCGTGGGCGAGGAACCGCTCGACGCCTGGCTGGCGCTGGAGCGTCTGCTGCTGGCGGTGGCCGACGCCAAGGCGGCGCCGCTGCTCGCCGGCGGCGCCTGACCCGGCGCGCGGCCGATGCCCACCGACCAGCCGTTGCCGGGCATGCAGCCGACGGGCATGCCGTCACCGGGCATGCCCTCGCCAGCCACGCCATCGTCCCCGGACGCACGGCCGTCACAGCCTTCGCTCCGGGTGTTCTACGGCGGCACCTTCGACCCCGTCCATGCCGGTCATCTGGCCATGGCCGAAGCCGCGGCGGTGGCCCTGGGCGTGCCGGTCCGCCTGATGCCCGCGGCCGACCCGCCGCACCGCGCGGTGCCGGGCGCGGATGCGGGGCACCGCGCGGCCATGCTTGACCTGGCGGTGCAGGGGCAGCCGATGCTGCGCGTCGACCGTCGCGAACTCCAGCGCGAAGGCCGCAGCTACACCATCCGCACCCTGCACGAGCTGCGCGCGCAGTACGGCGCGGATGCGCCGCTGGCCTTCGTGATCGGTGCCGACAGCCTGCGCGCGCTGCACACCTGGAAGGACTGGCGCGACCTGCTGGAAGGCGCGCACCTGGTGGTGGCCGAGCGCCCCGGCAGCCCCCTGGACGATCTGGCGCAGGAGGAGGCCTCCGGGCCGGACGCCGCCGCGGCATCGGCGACGCAGGGCGATCCCGCGCTGCGGGAGGCCTTGTCCGGCCGCTGGGCGGACACGCCGGAGGCCCTGCGGCAGCGTCCGGGCGGGCGCGTGCTGCGTCTGCGCCAGCCGTTGCACCCGGCCTCCGCCACCGCGATCCGCCGCGCGATCGCCGCCGGCGAGGCGGACTGGGCACGCTGGCTGGTGCCGGCCGTCGCCGACTACATCCGGCGCCACCGGCTGTATGGCGCCCGGCCGGCGGACGCCGCTGCGCCGGAAGGCCCCCTGTCTTCGGGGCCGTCCGGCGCTCCGGCGGTATAATCGGCCCTCTGTCTGCCCCGTCCGCCGCAAGGATTCCACTTGGCCCGCTCCGAACACGCCCACGTCATCAAGACCGTCCTGCCCGAACCGGCGCCGTCCGTCGAGGCCCTGCTCAGGCAGGTCCATGCCGCCGTCGAAGACCTCAAGGCCCAGGACGTGGTCGAGATCGACGTCCGCGGCAAGACCAGCGTCTGCGACTTCCTGGTGATCGCCTCGGGCACCTCGACACGGCATGTGAAGTCGATCGCCGACGAGGTGGTGCGCAAGGTCAAGGAGCTGGATGTGCAGCCGCTGGGCGTGGAGGGCGAGCGCGAGGCCGAGTGGGTGTTGGCCGATCTGGGCGATGTGGTGGTGCACATCATGTTGCCGCGGATGCGGGAGTTCTATGCGCTGGAGCGGTTGTGGACGGTGGGGGATCAGCCGCCGGAGTCGTCGGCGGATTGAGTCTGCCGGTTCGCGTTCGCAACGTTCTGCATTGAGATCGCGACGCCGTCCTGCATGCGTGCAGCGACGGCGTTGCCGTTTTGGTATGTCTGAAGTCGCGCTACGCGATTTTTTCACCTGGGGCAGAGAGTGATTCGTGCTCTTGGGTTGCCACCTGTCTCATGCACGAAGATCAAAGGCTTTCGCGCTGGCGCGCGAGTTACTTTTCTTTGCTTGTGCAAAGAAAGAGTAGCCAAAAGAAAGCACATCCCCGCGTCGCGCCCGGCGCGTTGCGCCGGGTTCGCGGTCCGCGCGGGGTTTTTCGAAGGGCCATCCTTGGCCCATCGAAAAACGCGCGGCCTCCTGCCGCGCGCCCTGTGGGCCTGATCCGCGCAGACCGCCGCTCCGAGGGGCCCCGGAAGGTCAAAAGAGCAAGTCAAAAGCACGTGATCAAACGCGCAGGATCAAGCGCGCAGGATCAAGCGCGCACGATCAAACCCCGAAGATCGAACGAGGGAGCTCCAAAGCTGCAGAGCTACGGCGATATATCTACATCGACGAATGAACGGCGACAGATCGACAGCGGCATATCAACGTCGCGAAATCGAAGCATCACTGTCCGAGGCGTGTTGACGACATTCGATGCCGGGGGGTTTGCGCTGTTATCCCAACACCCGCGGCGCCCACCAGGTGCTGATGGCTGCCGTCGCGGCGATGCCGATGAGGTTGAGCCACAGGCCGGTGCGGATCATGCGTTGGATGGGGATGGCGCCGGTGCCGTAGGCGATGGCGTTGGGGGCGGTGCCGGCGGGCATCATGAAGGCGAGGGTGGCCGACATGGATGCGGTGAAGGCCAGCACCAGGGGCGGCATGCCGGTCGCCAGCGACACCGCGCCCACCACGGGCAGGAAGGCGGCGAGGGTGGCCACGTTCGACATGAATTCCGAGGCGAGCACGGTGAGTGCGGCCAGGGCCAGCAGCACCAGCAGCGGCGAGAGGCCGCGGAGGCCGGAGAGGGAGGCGCCCAGCCACTCGCTGACACCGTGGCTTTCCATCGCCGCGGCCACGCTCAGGCCGCCGCCGAACAGCAGGGCCACGCCCCAGGGGATGCGCACGGCGGTGTCCCAGTCGAGCAGACGCGTGCGCGGTGCGGCGGCGTCGCCCGAGGGCAGGGCGAACAGCAGCAGGGCACCGGCGATGGCGATGGCGGTGTCGTTGAGCGCCTGCAGGCCGTCGATGCGTTTCAGCAGCGGCGCGCACATCCAGGCCAGGGCGACCACGGCGAACACCGCCAGCACCCGGCGCTCGGGTGCGCGCATCGGGCCCAGCGCGCGACGGCGTTCGGCGAGCAGGCGCGCGGCGCCCTCGCTGGTGCGCCGGCCACGCAGCGGCCACGCCAGCAGCGCCCAGACCGCGGCCAGCATCAGCAGCATCAGCGGCACCGCGATCAGCATCCACTGCGCGAAATCCAGGCGCAGGCCCTCCTTCTGCAGATAGCTCATCGCGATCAGGTTGGTCGGCGAGCCCACCGGCGTGCCGATGCCGCCGATCGACGCCGCCCACGCCACCATCAGCGCCAGCGGCGCGGCGAGGGGCGGTGCCGCCGGCGTGTCCGCGCCCGGACGCGCATCGCGATCGCACTGCGCGACCGCATGCGCCACGCCGATCGCGGTGGGGATGAGCATCAGCGTGGTGGCGGTGTTGCTGATCCACATGGACAGCAGCGCCGAGGCCAGCGCGAAGCTGCCGATCAGCGCCACCGGCCGGGTGCCGACCGCGGCGATCATGCCCAGCGCGATGCGTGCGTGCAGGCCCCAGCGTTCGATCGCCATCGCGATCATGAAGCCGCCGACGAACAGGAACACGATCGGGCTGGCATAGGCGGCGCTGGCATCGACCGCATTCGCCGCGCCGGAGAGCGGCAGCCAGATCAGCGGCAGCAGCGAGGTGGCCGCGATCGGCACCGGCCCGGTCAGCCACCACACCACCATCCAGGCGAGCAGGGCGAGGGTGCGCCAGCCTTCGGGCGACAGGCCCTCGGGTGCGCCCAGAGACAGCATCGACAGTGCGAGCGCCGGGCCGAGGATCGCGCCTGCGCGCGTCGCGGCGGGCGAAAGGCCGGAGTCGGTGCTCGCGACGGAGGCGGCATCCTGCGCCTGGGTCATGTGCGTTCCTCGGACGATGACGAGGCCGCATTGTCGGTGCAGGGGCGCGCGAAGGCCAATGCACCCGGCCGATCACGCGAAACCGCACACCGGGCCGGCGCGGCGTCCGTGCCGCGCCGGTGTCGCGTCGACCGCGGTCAACTCACAGCGAGCCGCGCCACCACGGGCCGGTGATCGCGAAGGTGATGCCCGGCGACTGCATGTTCACGAACAGCGTGCGGCCGGTCGGGTCCCAGCAGGCGCCGCAGAATTCGCTGTCGCGGTAGTCGTCGGCGGCCACCGATTTTTCGGCGCGGCCGAGGTCGGCTTCGGTCAGCACGGTGTTGTTCTTGGCGAAGTGATAGGCCTGGCCGTCGCGGGTCAGGCCGACCAGGCGCGAGCCGGGGCCGTTGGCGTCCGGGCTTTCGCCGCCGTCCTCGCACAGCAGCACGCCGCCGCGCAGGCTCACGGTCACGTTGTCGGGGTTGTTGGCGGCCAGCTGGTTGCCGCTGACGAAGATCGCGGTCATGCGCATGCGCTGCAGGTCCAGCACCCACACCGCGCCTTCGCCGCGGCCGCGGCGGCCGCTGGCGTCGACGCCGGTGCTGGTGTCGACGATGAACATCTTGCCGTGCGCGTACCAGATGCCTTCGCCGCGGCTCATGCGCAGGCCGCCGTCGGTCCAGGCCTGGGCGAAGGGACCGCTGAGGCTGTCGCCGGCGGAGACGTCGGGGAAGCCGGCCGGGGCCGGGATGGTGCCGAGGTCGGGGTCGCGGATGTCGACCCATTCGATGTCGAGGGTGTCGCCGATCTTCGCCACGATCAGGTCGGCATTCGGCCGGCCCTTCACCCGCGCGGCCTGTAGCCGGCCGCCGCGCTCCAGCGAGCCGGGACGGCCGCGGCGGTCGTTGGGGATGAAGCGGTACAGGCCGGATTTGTTGCGGTCGTCCTCGGTGAGATAGACCACCCCGGTGGCCGGGTCGATGGCCACGGCCTCGTGGCTGAAGCGGCCCATCTCGACCAGCGGAACGGCGCGGGTGCGTTCGGCGCGCGTGTTCACTTCGAAGACGTAGCCGTGGCGGCGGCCGGTGGACGATACCGCGTCGGTCTTGATCTCCTCGCAGGTCAGCCAGGTGCCCCAGGGCGTGGGGCCGCCGGCGCAGTTGACCAGGGTGCCGCCGAGGCTGGCCTCGGCCGCCAGCCACTCGCCGTTGCGGTACCACAGGTTGGTGGTGCCGCCGCCGGCACGCGCGCCGGGCTGCACGTCGCCACTGTCGTAGACCGCGGGTGCGTCGATGGGGTTGGTCGCGCCGCGCTCGTGGTTGCGGATCAGCACCATCGCCGGGCCGCGTCCGCGGCAGTGGCGCTCGTGATCGAAATGGAAGCCGTGGCGGCCGGCGCGGCGCATCACCGCCATGCCGTCGTGACGGTCGGGCGTGGGCTGGCCGTCGCTCATGAGGTCGCCGCTCCAGCCGAAGGACTTGTAGCGGAAGCCCGGCGGCAGCTGCAGCAGCGGCAGGCCGGTGCTGAGGTCGTTCACCGGCGCCAGCGCGCCGTAGGGGCTGGGGATCGGTGCGAGCTGGGTGGGGTCGCCGGCGGCGGCGAGGGCCTGGCGCGAATACAGGGCGCCGAGGCTGCCGGTGGCGCCGAGCGCCATCGCGGCGGCGGAGCCGGCGATGAACTGGCGGCGGGCGGGGTCGGACGGGATCTGCTGCGTGTCGACGGCGGGCGGTGTGCGCATGACGGTTCCATCTGGCGGTCGGGGGAGCCCGCATCCTTGGCGATGCGCGTATCGCCGCGATGACATCGGCATGACGCCGGAATGACATCGCGCCGCGATCCTCGCGCGTGGGCCGGCGGCATCGGCTGCTAGCATGCGCGCGATGAAAGCCCGACTGATCGCGGTCGGCGAACGCGCGCCGGCCTGGGTCGCCGACGGCTTCGCCGAATACCGCAAACGCCTCTCGCACTGGCTGCCGCTGGATCTGGTGGAGATCGAACCCGGCCTGCGCGGCAAGGGCCGCGACGCGGCCCGCGCGATGCAGGACGAGGGCGGGCGCGTGCTCGCGGCGCTGCCGAAGTCGCCCTTGGTGGTGGCCCTGGACGGTCGTGGCCGCATGCACAGCTCCGAAGACCTCGCACGACGTCTGGAGCACTGGCGCGCGAGCGGCAGCGACCTCGCCTTCCTGATCGGCGGCCCCGAAGGTCATGCACAGGACGTGCTGGACCGTGCCGACGAGCGCTGGTCGCTGGGTCCGCTGACCCTGCCGCACATGCTGGTGCGGCTGGTGCTCGCCGAACAGCTCTACCGGGCCGCGGCCATGCTGGCCAATCATCCATATCACCGTGCGTGATGGCCGTGCGTGATCGCCGCGCGTGATCACGGCGCGTGAGGCCGGGCGGCGACACCCGGACCCGGGCGGCACGCCCGATATCGACCGTCCACATCCGCCGCGTCCATCCGCCGCACACGGCGGTTCGCGACATCGCCCTGCCGGCATGCCGCCGCACCGTGCCGGCTGGCCGCGACGTGCGCAGGTGTCAGTGAGGCTTAGCGCCGGTTCATGCGGCTGCCCGCGGATTCGCCTTCGATTCCCCGTCCGGACAGGCGCGGACTGTGAACCTGCCCCGCAATTCCACGCAGGAACAGGCACTTGCCCGGCCAACTGCGAACCGCTTCACGGTTTCGGGCGTGGCGCGCACCGCTAATGCCTCACCGCGAACACGTCCGCATGCGCCTGCGTCACGGCCCAGCGCCCGGTCGCGTTTCCCTTCGACTCCCCCGGTGACCGCCCTCCGCGGTCGCGTAGAAGGTGCCTCATGACCCATCTGCCTGTGCTTCGTCGCCGCGCCATCGCGCTGCGCCTGTCGTTTCTCCTGCTGGCGGCCGCGCTCGCGGCCTGCCGTCCCGCGGCGGTCGAGCTGCGCGTCGGCGATGCCGCCGTCCCTGCCGCCGACGAGCGCGCCGAGCCTGCCGGCGGTGCGCCGCCGGCCGCGCCCGCCGCCGCTGCGGCGCCTGCGGCCGCACCCGTGCAGCCCCTCGCGCCCGGCGACAGTGCCGGGCCCAGCGTGGTGCGCCCGCTGATGCCTGCACAGCGCATGCACGGCATCACCACGGTGCGTCTGCACCCGGTCGAGGGGGTGCCCACCGGCCAGCCGCAGCTGGTGACCTTCGGCCTGCCGTTCCCGCGGGACTCGATCACCGTGGCCGGCCTGTCCAGGGTGCGCGTGCTCGATGCCAATGGGTTGGAGATCCCAGCCTACGTCGAACAACTCACGCCGTGGCGGCATCTGTCGGACGCCACCCGCGACGGCACCTCCGTGCGCATCGCCCGCATCCAGCTGCGCTACAGCTTCTCGGTGCGGCACCCGGCCGGCGAGGCCATCCGGGTGGAGTGGGGCTATCGCAACCGCACCCAGTCGCTGGGCAGTCTGCAGAACCCCCGCGACGGCTGGCAGCCGGTGACCAGCGGCAGCTTCGTCGCCGGAGACGGGGTGAGCGAACCGCGCGTCTACGCCCTGCTGGAGCCGGCGCTGCTGTCCTCGGGGATGCTCAAGTTCGGGCCGATGCGCCCCTTCATCGCGGCCGTGGCCGAAACCCGCGACGATCCCGCGGTGATGGACGCCACCCAGCACTGGCCGCGTTACGACGAACAGATGTACGCCAGCAAGAACTTCTTCTACGCGCACATCAACGAGGACGACCCGCGTGTGACAGGCTCGTATCTCACGCCCTACAAGGGTGGGCAGGGCGAGCCCTGGCTGTACGACCGGGTCAGCGCCTTCTACGTGCTGTATTTCCGCAGCGGTTTCCTCAAGGCCCTGCGCGAGTCGGTGCGTGCCGCCGAGTTCTACCGGGTGAATCTGTACCCGCCCGGCACTACGCCGGATGCGGCGGTCGGCGCGTTCCGGCTGAAGGCGCCCAATCCGGCCGGGTACATCGGCTCCAACGGCACCATGTACAGCTACCCGGAAGGCCTTGCGTATACGCACTGGCTGACCGGCGACGCGCTGGCGAAGGAAGGCGCGCGCTGGGCGGCCAAGGCCCACGAGGACGCCGGCGACGAACCCGACCGCTGGTCGCCCAGCTCCAGCTACACCGAGCGCCACGTGGGCATCAAGCTGATGGCGCACACCATCGCATACGAGCTGTACGGCGATGTGCCCTACAAGACCGGCGCCAGCCGCACCTACGGCGAACGCGTGCGTACGCTGACCACCAACCTCGTGTGGCACCAGAACGGCGCCGGCGGCGCGCTGCCGGCCAATCGCGTCGACGGCGGGCTGTGGAAATACGGCAGCCAGGAAGGCAACGGCCCCAGCGGCAGCCTGCTGGTGAGTTTCTGGCAGACGCCGTATGTCATCGACCCGATGGTGCGTGCCTACGTGCTCACCGACGATGCCGCGATCGCCGGCTTCATCCGGCGCACCGGCAACGCGCTGAAATATGCGGCCAAGCCCTACGCACCGGCGCAGCGCAGCTATTACACCGGCGTGCCCGAGAACCTGCGCATGGTCGACTACGTGACCCTGATCGACGGCAGCACGTACGCCGCGGACGGCGCGGCGCCGGACCACGCTCTGCCGGTGGCCGGCGCGCTGGCCTGGAGCTATTACTTCGGCGTGCTGACCGGCCAGCCGGACGAGACGGTGCGTCAGGCCGCGGACGAGCTGTACCGCGTGTACAGCTATGAAGTGAACGAGTGGACCCGGCCGACCGCACCGGCCAGCGGCGCCACCGCCTACCGCAACAGCCCCTTCCGCAAATACAACTGGAACTACCGCACCAGCGGCAGCCTGTCATGGGCGCTGTCGCGGGTCGGCTCGGCGAAGGGCTGAATCATTGGGGAGGGCGCACGCCGGCGGCGCGTGGGGACGCGCCGCCGGCGTGGGGGGCAGCATCGCCATGCAGGGGATGCAGTGCGGGCGATGCTCAGCGGCCGAGTTCGAACACCACGCTCACCGTGGCCGACAGCGTGTTCTCGCCCGGGGCGATCGGCGTGTCGTCGGCGGCACCCGACATGGCGGATTTCATCCGCATCGGCACCGGGCCGGGCTGCTGCGCGCCGCCCTCCTGGATGCTGACGATCTTGCGCACGCGCAGGCCGAGGGCGTCGGCATAGGTCTTGGCGCGGGCCTGGGCCTTGGCGAGCGCGGCCACACGGGCTTCGTCGTAGGCGTCCTCGGGCTGGTCGATCTCGAAGGTCGGGCCGTTGATCTGGTTGGCACCGCTGGCCGCGAGCGCATCCAGGGTGGCGGCCAGCCGGCTCATGTCGCGCACCTTCACGTTGACCGTGTTGCTGGCCTGGTAGCCGGTGATGGCCGGCGGCTGGTTCTCGGCGTAGCGGTATTGCGGATACAGGCTGACGCCGCTGGTCTGCACGTCGCGGTCGGCGATGCCGGCGGCCTTGATCGCGGCCATGACCTTGTTCATCTGGGCCGCATTCGCGCGCATGGCGGCGTTGGCGTCGGCCGCCTGGACGACCACGCCCGCGGACAGCGTGGCGATGTCCGGCGCCCGGCTGACCTGGGCGTCGGCGACCACGCTGAGCAGGGTGCCGTCGGTGGAGACAGGCGCAGCGGTCTGCGCGTTCTGGGCGTGTGCGGCGGACGGCATGGCGAGGCTTCCGGTGGCGAGCGCGAGCCCCAGCATCGCCGCTGCGAGGGACTGCGGCAACCGCCGCATCCTCGGAGTGGGGGCGGCGGAGCGGCGGGACGGGGCGCCCTGCGTCGCGGCGGAAGGCGTGGACGCAGACATGGAGAAGACCGTGGGGCGATGGGATGTCATGGCGGAAGATCTCGTGGCGGAAGAGGGCGTCATGGACGTGGGATGTCGACGTGGATGGATCGGTGGAGGGAGGGCAGGGACGGATGCGGGCCCGGGGCCGCGCGCCCGGCATCGCCTCGTACGCCGCGGCGAGCCTGGGCCGCGCGGCGTGAACGCGCGATGAGGCCGCACGGGGTTCGTGCGCGTGCGCACGATTCCCGGCGACTGGCGCGGGCGTCGCGCACGGTATCCTAGTCCGATGCTCTATCTCGCCTCGCAATCCCCCCGGCGCCGCGAACTGCTCGCCCGTCTCGGCCTCCCCTTCGACGTGATCGACGTCGACATCCCCGAACACCCCGGCCCCGGCGAAGCCGCCGAGGACTACGTGCGCCGGGTGGCGCGCGAGAAGGCCGGCGCCGGCCTGCTGCAGGTCTCGGCCAGCCCCGGCGCCTGCGTGCTGGCGGCCGACACCGAGGTGGTGCTGGACGGCCGCATCTACGGCAAGCCGGTCGACGCCGCCGACGCCGCGACGATGCTGCGCAGCCTGGCCGGGCGCAGCCACCGCGTGCTCTCGGCGGTGTATCTGGTCGACGCCGGGCGCGAGGCCGAGGCGCTGTCGGTCTCGGAGGTGGCCTTCGGCGCACTGGACGAGGACCTGCTGGCCGCCTATCTGGACGGCGGCGAATGGCGCGGCAAGGCCGGCGCCTACGGCATCCAGGGCGCGGCGCAGGCGTTCATCGCGCACCTGTCGGGCAGCCACTCCGGGGTGATGGGGCTGCCGCTGTACGAGACCGCGGGCCTGCTCCGCGGATTCGGCCTGGCCCCGACCCTCGGCGACGCACGGAGCGCGGCATGAGCGAGGAGATCCTGATCAACGTCACCCCGCGCGAGACCCGCGTGGCGGTGGTCGAGAACGGCATGCTGCAGGAGCTGCACATCGAACGCGGCTGGCGGCGCGGCATCGTCGGCAACATCTACAAGGGCCGGGTACAGCGGGTGATGCCGGGCATGCAGGCGGCGTTCGTGGAGATCGGCCACGACCGCGCGGCCTTCCTGCACGCCAACGACATCCTCCGCCCCAACGCCGCGCCCGCGCTCGACGACGGCCTGGAGCCCGACGCTTCGGCCGCCGCGCCGGTGGCGGCGGGCAACGGCCACACCCCGTCGATCACCGAACTGCTGCGCGAAGGCCAGGAGATCGTGGTCCAGGTGGTCAAGGACCCGATCGGCACCAAGGGCGCGCGCCTGACCACGCAGATCAGCATCCCCTCGCGCTACCTGGTGCTGCTGCCGCAGTCGCGGGTGGTCGGGGTGTCGTCGCGGATCGAGGACGAGGCCGAGCGCCAGCGGCTCAAGGCGCTGGTCGCCGCGCACAATCTGGACGCCGCCGCGCCGCGCGGTTATATCGTCCGCACCAATGCCGAGGGTCAGCCGGACGAGGCGCTGGCCGAGGACATCGCCTATCTCGAGCGCGCCTGGGCGCTGGTCGAGCGCAACGTCGTCCAGGCCCGCGTCGGCGCGCGCGTGTACGAGGACCTGACCCTGCCGATGCGCGCGGTGCGCGACCTGCTGCGCCGCGAGGTCGACAAGGTGAAGGTGGACTCGCGCGAGACCTGCGACAAGCTGCGCAGCTTCGCCGCGCAGTACATGCCCGAGCTGGCCGAGAAGATCGAGCACTACGGCGGCGCGCGCCCGGTGTTCGACCTGTACGGCGTGGAGGACGAGATCCAGCGCGCGCTGGAGAAGGAAGTGCCGCTGAAATCCGGCGGCTATCTGGTGATCGACCAGACCGAAGCGATGACCACCATCGACGTCAACACCGGGTCGTTCCTCGGCCAGCGCAATCTGGAGGAGACCGTCTACCGCACCAATCTGGAAGCGGCGCAGGCGGTGGCGCGCCAGCTGCGGCTGCGCAACCTGGGCGGCATCGTCATCATCGACTTCATCGACATGAGCGACCCCGAGCACCGCCGCCAGGTGCTGCGCACGCTGGAGAAGTCGCTGACCAAGGACCACGCCAAGACCACCGTCTACGACTTCTCGCCGCTCGGGCTGGTGGAGATGACCCGCAAGCGCACGGTGGAGAGCCTGCAGCGGCAGCTGTCCGAGCCCTGCCACGAATGCGGCGGCCGCGGCATGCTCAAGACGGCCGAAACCGTGACCTATGAAGTCTTCCGCGAGATCACCCGCGCCGTGCGCCAGTTCGAGGCCGCGACCCTGATGGTGATCGCCTCGCCCAAGGTCGTGGCGCGCATCACCGACGAAGAATCCGCCGCCGTGGCCGAACTGGAGGAGTTCCTGGGCAAATCGATCCGCTTCACCGCAGACGAGCAGTACACCCAGGAGCAGTTCGATGTGGTGCTGCTGTAGCACGGTGATTCCGGGGTCGGGCTCAGGGTCTGCGGTCCGGGCGTCCTGCGCCTGGAGGGCGTGCCCGGCATCGCGGGGCCTGCGGCGCCGGGGCAGGGCGGCCCTGTCGCGTCGTCGTGCGGTGGCTGCCGCCTGCCTGCGCGCTGCAGGAGCGCTCCGGTGACCCACACGCCGCTGCGTCGCAGACTGCGCATGGCCCGTCGCGGGCTGTGGTACACGGTCGCAGTGTCGCTGGTGCTGATGGCGCTGGCGGCCGGCGTGACGAGTCAGCTGCTGCCGCTGGCCGAGCGCCATCCCGACCGCATCGCCGAATGGTTGAGCGCGCGGGCGGGGCGACCGGTGGCGTTCGACCGGGTGGAGACCGCCTGGACCCGGCGCGGGCCGCTGCTGCGCCTGGAGGGCCTGAGGATCGGCAAGGGCGAGGAGGTCATCCCGGTCGGCGAGGCCGAGGTGCTGGTCTCGCAGTACGCCGGCCTGCTGCCCGGGCGCTCGTTCACCGAGTTGCGCCTGCGCGGGCTGCAGTTGACCCTGGTGCGTGCCGCGGATGGCCGCTGGACCGTGCGCGGCCTGCCCGGCGAGCAGACCGGCGGCGACCCGCTGGCCGCGCTGGAAGGTCTGGGCGAGCTGCAGCTGGTCAATGCCAGCCTCGGCATCGATGCGCCCTCGCTGGGCATCCGCACGCGGGTGCCGGAGATCGACCTGCGCCTGCAGGTGGATCAGGCGCAGCTGCGCGCGGGCGCGCGGGCGCGCATGCGGGCGAAGGACGCCCCGCTGCATGCCAGCTTCGTGCTCGACCGCGCCAGCGGCGACGGCCGTTTCCACGCCTCCACCGAGAACGCGGCGCTGGGCGGCTGGTCCGGGCTGCTGCATGCCTTCGGCGTAACCGTGGTGGGCGGGCAGGGCGATGTGCGGGTCTGGGCGTCGCTCGACAACCGCCAGGTGACCACGGTGACCGCCGAAGTCGATCTGGAGAACGTCGGCCTGCGCGGCGCGCCCCTGCAGCAGGATGCAGGGGGCAGCCTGCCGCGTGTGGATTTCGCCGCGCTGCAGGCCACGCTGTTCTGGCGAAGCCGCAGCGACGGCTGGCGGCTGGATGCCAAGCGTCTGCGGGTGCAGGCGCGTCGTGGCGACGAGGCTCAGCGTCTGGACGGTCTGCTGGTGGCCGGCGGCCAGCACTACGGCCTGCGCGCCGAGCGCATCGATGCCGCGCCACTGATCGCGGTGGCCGCGCTCAGCGATCGTCTTCCGGCCAATCTCCGGCGCTGGTTGTCGGCATCGCGCCCGCAGGCGGTGCTGGAGCGGATCGAGGTCGCCGGCCTGCGCGCGCCGGAGCCGGCAGTCGCGGCCTCGGCCACCGGATCCGCGGCCACGTCCGGAGCCATCACGGGCACGCTCGACGATGCGTCTGGAGGCTTGGCAGGACTGGCAGATCCTGCCGATCCGGCAGCGTCTTCCGTGTCGGTGCAGACCGCGCCCGCCTCCGTGGCGACCGTGACCGACCCGCCCCCTGCCGGCGCAGCCGCGGCCGAGGCGGCCGCCGGGCCTGCGCCCGATGCCTTCGCCGGCGGCACCCTGCGCATCGGTGCGGACATGCGCGAGGTCGGGTTCGCCAGCGTCGGCGGCACGCCGGGCATCACTGGACTGGCCGGCCACCTCAGCGGCGACGGCAACGGGTTCGTGTTCGCCTTCGATCCAGAGTCCCGGGCGCGCTTCGACTGGCCGACCGGCTTCGGCGTGCCGCATCCGCTGCGTCTGGGCGGCGAGGTCGTGGTCTGGCGTGCGGAGCGCGGGTGGAGGGTCGAGACCCCGGCGCTGCGCATCGACGGCGAGGGGTACGGCGCCGACGCGCGCGGCGGGCTCTGGTTCGAAGGCGACGGCAGCCGCCCGCTGATCGATCTCGCGGTGGATGTGGACGATGCCCAGGCCGTGCAGGCGGAGCGTCTCTGGCCGAAGTCGGCGATGTCCCGGTCCCTGATCGACTGGCTGAACACCGCGATCGACACCGGCTGGGTGCGCGACGGGCGGGCCGTGGTCCGCGGCGATCTCGACGACTGGCCGTTCATCGCCACCGGCGGCGCGCCGCCTCCGGGCGTGTTCGATGCCCGGGCGACGCTCGAAGACATGCGCGTGCGCTTCCACGCCGACTGGCCCGACGCCACCGACATGGATGCGCGCATCACCTTCGTCGACAACGGCTTCGAAGTGGCCGGCAGCGCGCGCCTGGGCGAGGTGCGGATCGGCGAATTCGTCGCCGGCATCGACAATTTCCGCGAGGGTGTGCTGCATATCGATGCCCGCGGCGACGACGACGCCCGGCGCATGCTCGGCCTGCTGCGGCAAAGCCCGCTGCAGCGCGACTACGGCAAGGCCCTGGCGTCGCTGCAGGCCAACGGGCCGGCCAGCGCGGTGGTCGCGCTGCGCCTGGGGCTGCACGACGTCGACGATGCGCGCAAACGCATCGTCGGGTCGGTGCAGCTGCGTGGCGTGCGCCTGGCCGAAAGCGAATGGAAGCTGGCGTTCACCGGCGTGACCGGTGCGCTGCGTTACGACCAGAACGGCTTCACCGCCGATGGCCTGCAGGCGCAGTACGACCGTCAGCAGGGCCGGCTGTCGCTGCGCGCCGGCGCGGGTCACGTACGCGACCCCGCCCAGGGCTTCGAGGCCGAGCTGGAGGCGACGATCGGCGCCGAGGATCTGCTCGCACGCGTCCCCGACCTGGACTGGTTGCGCCCGCAGGTGTCCGGGCGCGCGCGCTGGGTCGCCGGCGTCGCCATCCCGGCGGCCGGGGCGTCCGGGCCCGCAGGCGGCGCCGCGCCCGGTCCCTCGCGCCTGAGCCTGCGCTCGGACCTGGTCGGCATGAGCCTCGCCCTGCCGGCCCCGATGCGCAAACCGGCCGCGCAGGCGTTGCCGACCACCGTCGAGTTGGCATTGCCGCTGGACACCGGGGAGATCGCGCTCGCCTTCGGCCAGCGTCTCGCGCTGCGTGCCCGCGAGCGCGCCGGCGGGATGGGCATGCGCGTGGTGTTCGGACAGTCGCGTGTCGCCGAACCGCCGCCGGCCAGCGGCCTCGTGTTGACCGGCCGCACCCCCGTGCTGGAGGCGATCGAATGGGTGACGCTGCTGCGCGGCGGCAATGGCAGTCGTGATGGCGGCGGCCTGCCGCTGCGCCAGGTGGACGTGCGCGCCGACAGCCTGCGCATGCTGGGTGCGTCGTTCGCGGACACCCGTCTGCAGCTGCAGCCCGTGCCGGGCGGATTGGCCGCGCGCTTCGACGGCCCCGCGCTGGCCGGCAGCCTGCAGATTCCGGATGCCGCCGAGGCCGAGATCGCGGGCCGTCTGCAGCGCCTGCACTGGCGTCCGGAACAGCCCACATCCGCCGCCGCGGCGGCATCTCCGATGGTGGCCGTTCCCACCGTCGGCGCCGCTGCCGGCGCACTCCCGGTCATGCCCGGCCTGCGCGTCGATCCGTCCACGGCCGCAAGTGCCGAGGTGGATCCCGCGCGCGTACCGTCGCTGGCGCTGGACATCGACGATCTGCGCGTGCTCGACGCCCGGCTGGGGCAGGCGGTGTTCCGCTCGCGGCCCACCCCCGGTGCGATGGAGATCCTGCGCCTGCAGACCCGCGCCGACGGGCGCAGTCTCGATCTCAGTGGCCGCTGGTCCGGGGGCGCCGGTGGCCGCACCGCGCTGGACGCCACTCTCGTCAGTGAAGACTTCGGCGCGCTGTTCACCGAAGTGGGCATCGGCGGGATGATCGCGGAAGGCCACGGCACCGCGCGCTTCCAGGCGGCCTGGCCGGGCAGTCCGATGCAGTTCCGGCTGCCGGCCCTGGAGGGGCAGTTGCGCCTGGACATCAAGGACGGGCGGCTGGCCGAGGTGGAGCCCGGCGGCACCGGCCGCGTGCTGGGGCTGCTCAGCCTGGCGCAGCTGCCGCGCCGGCTGCTGCTGGACTTCCGCGACTTCTTCTCCAAGGGGTTCGCGTTCAACAAGCTCGGCGGAACCGTGCGCTTCGTCGACGGCGACGCGCGCAGCGACGATTTCGACATCGACGGCCCGGCGGCGGCCATCGCCATCCGCGGCAGCGCCGACCTGCGCGCGCAGACCTTCAACCAGACCATCGAGGTCCGGCCCAAGGCGGGCAACCTGCTGACCGCGGTCGGCGCGATCGCGGGCGGTCCTGTGGGCGCCGCAGTGGGTGCGGTGGCCAATGCCGTGCTGCAGAAGCCCATCGGCGAGATGACCGCGAAGAACTACCGCGTCACCGGGCCCTGGAAAGACCCGAAAGTCGACGTGATCGAGCGCCAGGCGCCCTCGCGGGGGGCGCCGGCCCGCATCGAGCCTCCGCCCACCCGCCCGGCGCGTACACCCCCCAGCGCCTCCGGCTGAGCCCGCGAGGCAGGGCGGGGTGGTGCGATGGGCGACGCGACGATGCGCCCATTCCATCTCTCGTTCGCACGCCGCACGCATGCAGCGGCCGCGCGGGATGTTCTCGCCCGTTCCCGGCCCTGCCGCTTGCATCCGGGCGCCACTGCCGCCATACCTGTCGCATCGCGACTCCTTTCCGGACCCGTCCCGCATGACCGATTTCCTGCAGCTGTCCCAGTCCCGCCTGCTCACCCCCGCCGGCCTCGACGCCGGCACCATGGACAGGGCCTTCGGCGCCCTGCTCGGGCCGGGCGTGGACTTCGGCGATGTCTATTTCCAGCACGTCCGCCGCGAGGGCTGGACGATGGAGGACGGCATCGTCAAGGACGGCAGCCACGCCATCGACGAGGGCGTCGGCGTGCGCGCCATCTCCGGCGAGAAGACCGGTTTCGCCTATTCCGACGAAATCCACGGCGAGGCGCTGCTGACCGCCGCGCGCACCGCGCGCGCGATCGCCCGCGACGGCCGCCGCCACACCCCGCTGGCGCTGGCGCCCGCGGCCGGCCATCGGCTCTACCCGGCACTGGACCCGGTGGACGCCTGTCCCAACGAGGAGAAGCTCGAGGCGATGCGCCGGATCGACCGCCTGCTGCGCGAGGCCGATCCGCGGGTCAGGCAGGTGACGGTGACGCTGGGCGCCTCGGTCGAGACCGTGCTGGTGGCGCGCACCGACGGCGTCATGGCCGGCGACGTGCGCCCGCTGGTGCGCATGTCGATTCAGGTGGTCGTGGAGCAGAACGGCCGGCGCGAGACCGCCAGCGCGGGCTACGGCGGCCGCTACGGCTACGACCGCCTGCTCGGCGACGACCAGCCGGAAAAATTCGCGCGCGAGGCGCTGCGCCAGGCGCTGCTCAACCTCGAAGCGGTGGACGCGCCGGCCGGCGTGATGCCCGTGGTGCTGGGCAGCGGCTGGCCCGGCGTGCTGCTGCACGAGGCGGTGGGCCATGGCCTGGAAGGCGACTTCAACCGCAAGGGCACCTCCACCTATGCCGGACGCATGGGCCAGCGCGTGGCCTCGCCGGGCGTGACCATCGTCGACGACGGCACGCTGGACGGCCGCCGCGGGTCGCTCAACATCGACGACGAGGGCACGCCCACGTCCTCGACCACCCTGATCGAGGACGGGATCCTGGTCGGTTACATGCAGGACACCCACAACGCGCGCCTGATGGGCGTGGCGTCCACCGGCAACGGCCGGCGCCAGTCCTTCGCGCATCTGGTCATGCCGCGCATGACCAACACCTACATGCTGGCCGGCCAGGACAGCCCCGAGGACATGATCCGTTCGGTCAAAAAGGGCCTGTACGCGGTCAACTTCGGCGGCGGCCAGGTCGACATCACCACCGGGAAATACGTGTTTTCGGCCACCGAGGCCTATCTCATCGAAGACGGCCGGATCACCGCGCCGGTGAAGGGCGCCACCCTGATCGGCGACGGCCCGGAGACCATGCAGCGGGTGAAGATGGTCGGCCACGACCTGGCGCTGGACGACGGCGTGGGCACCTGCGGCAAGAACGGGCAGAGCCTGCCGGTCGGCGTGGGCCAGCCCTCGCTGCTGATCGAGGGGCTGACGGTGGGCGGGACGCGGGCCTGAGTGCGCCGGACCGGATGCCGCAGCATCGTGCCGAATGTGCCGACGCCCCGCAGGAGGGCCTTCAGGCCCGATATTCGTCACATGGAGGCACCGGCCGTGTCGGGCCTGAAGGCCCTCCTACGCGAGGCCGGCCTGGTCGTCCCCGTCGTCCGTGTCGCTGTCTTCGCTACCGCCTTCGTCCGCGGACTCCGCCAGCAACTCCCGCAGCTCGCGGAACAGTTCGCGGAAGGCGTGCGGCGGCTTGTTCTTGTTGCGCTCCTCCTGCGCGTTGCGCGCCAACTGGCGCAGGCGCTGGCGGTCGGCGTCGGGATGCGCGTCCAGCAGCTCGGCCAGCGCGGCATCGCCCTCGTCGATCAGCCGCTCGCGCCAGCGCTCGGCGCGGTGCAGCCGCGCGGCTTCCTCGCGCGCGGCGTCGCCGTGCACGTCCAGCGCGTCGCGGATGGCGTGCAGGGCCTCGTCGTCTTCCTTGCGCATCTGTTTCGCCAGATACTGCAGCTGGCGCTTGTGCGCGATGTGCGAGGTGATGCGCCGGGTGTCGTCGATGTGCGGGCGCAGGGTGTCGGGGATCGGCAGGCGGTCCAGCTGCTGCGGCGTGAGCTGCGACAGCTGCCGGGCCAGGTCCAGCACCTCCAGCGCATCGCGCCGCTGCTGGCTTCGGCTGGGCGAGAGGAACTCGCCGGTGTCTGGGTCGCGGCCTCGCATCGTGACGTACGCTCTCTGACGGTCTCAGGACCGGGAATTCGTTCCGGGCCACCGGCCCGCCCACACAGGATAAAGCATTGAACCCGATCGCCTCCGAATCGCTTCCCGTCGCGTCGACCATTCCTTCGTCCGGCACCGCGCGCGACGACAGCCGCGAGCGTCTGGATCGCCTGTCCGATCTCGCCGAGCGGCTGCTCGCCCGCGCCCGCGCGCTGGGCGCCAGCCAGGCCGAAGTCGACTGCAGCGAAGGCCGCGGCCTGGACGTCACCGCGCGCCTCGGCCAGGTCGAGACCATCGAATCCACCCGCGACCGCAGCATCGGCATCACCGTGTACTTCGGCAAGCGCAAGGGCAGCGCCTCCACGGCCGATCTGCGCGCCGACAGCCTCGAAGCCACCGTCGCCCAGGCCTGCGCCATCGCCCGGCACACCGAAGACGACGACGCGGCCGGCCTGGCCGACCCCGAACGCATGGCGCGGCCGGGCACCGACGGCGACTGGCCGGAGTTCGACCAGTGGCATCCCTGGGCGCTGGAGGCCGAACGCGCGGTGGATCTGGCGATCGCCTGCGAAGCCGCAGGCCGGGATGCCGACCCGCGCATCGCCAATTCCGAAGGCGGCAGCGTGTCCACCCAGGAGAGTCTGGGCGTCTACGCCAACAGCCACGGCTTCGTCGGCCGCGAGCGCAGCACCCGCCACAGCCTGTCCTGCGCGCTGATCGCAGGCGAGGGCGCGGGCATGCAGGGCGACAGCTGGTACACCTACGGCGTGAGCGCCGACGACCTCGAGGCCCCCGACGTGGTGGGGCGCAAGGCCGCCGAGCGCACCGTGTCGCGTCTGGCGCCGCGCAGTCTGGGGACCGGCAGCATGCCGGTGCTGTTCGCGCCGGAGGTGGCGCGCAGCCTGGTCGGACATCTGCTGCAGGCGGCATCCGGTGGTGCGCTCTACCGGCGCTCCAGCTTCCTGCTCGACCGGCAGGGGCAGCGCATCCTGCCGCCCTGGCTGTCGATCGCCGAACGGCCCTTCCTGCGCCGCGGCCTGCAGTCGGGCAACTACGACGCGGAGGGCGTGGCCGCGCGCGAGTCGCTGATCGTCGAGGACGGCGTGCTGGCGCGCTACCTGCTCAGCAGCTACTCCGCGCGGAAGCTCGGTCTGGAAAGCACCGGCAACGCCGGCGGCATCTACAACCTGGAGGTGTCGGCGAACGCCGACGACCTCGCCGGCATCGCGCGGCGCATGGGCGAAGGCCTGCTGGTGGTGGAGCTGATGGGGCAGGGCGTGAACATCGTCACCGGCGACTACTCGCGCGGAGCCGCCGGCTTCAAGGTGGAGAACGGCGAGATCGCCTACCCCGTGGCCGGGATCACGATCGCAGGCCGGTTGCCGGAGATGTTCGAGCGGATCGAGGCCATCGGCGCCGACATCGACCCGCGCTCGCACATCCGCTGCGGCGCGCTGCTGGTGGGCGCGATGACCGTTGCCGGGCAGGGTTGACGTTTACGGTACAGTCGTTGCGCCTGCGCCACGGCCAGCGCATTCCATTTCCTTCCGGAGACCCGCATGTCCGATTTCGACCAGTACACCCAGGCGCCGCCCGCGCCGGTGGGTGCCGAACCCTCCCAGGACGACAAGACCCTCGCCATGCTGACCCATCTGGGCGGCATCCTGTTCTGGATCATCGTGCCGCTGATCGTCTGGCTGCTGCACAAGGACAAGCCCGAGCGCGGCTTCGTCACCGACCAGGCCCGCGAGGCGCTGAACTTCCAGATCAGCATCTCCGTCCTGTGGTTCATCGCCTACGTGCTGATGTTCATCAGCTTCGGCCTGCTGTTCTTCCTGCCGATGCTGGTGTGGGTGCTCAACGCGGTGTTCTGCGTCATCGGCGGTCTCGCCGCGCAGAAGGGCCAGGCCTATCGCTACCCGTTCGCCATCCGCCTGGTGAAGTGATCCTGCGCGAGAGACGACGCAGGCGCCAGGTGCGCCCATTCGATCGGCAGGAGGGCGCCATCCGACGATGACGGCCCGCATGCCGGCCCGATGCGGCGGACGCCGCAGCCTGCCCACACTCGCGAACGCCCCGTCTCCGGACGGGGCGTTCGTTTTTTCGTTGGGGTGCGCATCGCCTCCGTACGCGCTCACACGGTGGGCGCTCCCACAGTGCGCTCACCGGTGATGTGTGTCCGCTCGTCAACCTCGGCGGGCGCGAGGCGTTGTTTGCCTGTCGCCACCGCAGGACCGCGCCATGCCATCCACCCCGCAGTTCAGTGCCGTCAACCGTTTCGGGCTGGGCGCCCGCGCCGACGAGGTCGCCGAGGTGGGCGACGACCCGCGCGGCTGGCTGCTCGATCAACTGCGTCCCGCGCCGATGCCGCACGGCTATGCCGGCCTGCCCTCGAGCCTCGAACTGCTGCGCATCCGTGCCGGGTTGGTGCAGGGCGCGTTGCAGGCGCGTCAGACCGAGACCGATCGCGCTGCCCTTTCCCGGGCCGCGGCCCCGACCGGCGATGGTGCGCAGGCCCCGTCGTCACGACGTCGTGACGCACGCGCCATGCCGGAGGACCGCCGCGCCGGTGCGCGCACCCTGGTGCGCGAAAGCGTGCGCGAGATCGGCCTGCGCCATGCGCATGCCGCGACCACCGCGCTGCCGTTCCAGGAGCGCCTGGTGCGCTTCTGGTCGAATCACTTCGCGGTGTCCGCCGACAAGAACGCCGCGCGCAGCCAGGCCGCGCCGATGGAGCGCGAGGCGATCCGGCCGCACGTGCTCGGCCGTTTCGCCGACCTGCTGCTGGCGGTGGAAACCCATCCGGCGATGTTGCTGTATCTCGACAACGTGGCGTCGGTGGGCGAAGGCTCGCGCCTGGCCGGTGCCGCCGAGCGCCGCGCCGCACGCCGCGCGCGGATGGCCGCTTCCGGCATCGGCGATGAGACCGGCATGGAGGACGCACCGCCGCCGAGGCCCGTGCGCATTCCCGGCCTCAACGAAAATCTCGCGCGCGAGATTCTGGAGCTGCACACCCTCGGCGTGGACGGCGGCTACCGCCAGGACGACGTGCGTGAGCTGGCCCGCGCGATCAGCGGCTGGGGCACGCCCGGCCCGCGACAGCTGGCGGGCGCGGAGCACGCCCATGCCGAGCATGCCTTCGTGTTCCGCGCGGCCGCGCACGAGCCCGGCGCGCGCACGGTGCTGGGCCGGCGCTACGCCGAGGACGGACTGGAACAGGGGCAGGCGATCCTGCGCGATCTTGCGCTGCATCCGTCCACCGCGCGCCACCTCAGCCTGAAACTCGCGCGGCATTTCGTGGCCGATGCGCCGCCACCGGCGCTGGTCGAGCGGATGGCGGCGGCCTACCTGCGCAGTGGCGGCGCGTTGCCCGCGCTGTACCGCGCGATGGTCAGCGACGACGCGGCCTGGTCGCCGCAGGCACGCAAGTTCCGCACGCCCGACGACTTCGTGGTGGCGGCGATGCGCGCGGGCGATCTGACGCTCGGCGAGGACCCGCGCGGCCTGCTGCGCCTGCTCGACGGCCTGGGCCAGCCGGTGTTCACCCCGCGTTCGCCGGCCGGCTTCCCCGACACCACCGCCGACTGGGCCACCGGCGATGCCCTGCGCAAGCGCGTGCAGGCCGCCTCGGCACTGGCCGCGCGGATGCGCAGCCCGCTGCTGCCGGTCGCACTCGCACGCCGGACCGTCGGTGCCGCCGACGGGGATCTCGCTGCGCTGCTGCGTCGTGCCGGTTCGCCGCAGGAGGGGTACGCCCTGCTGTTCGCCAGCCCTGCCTTCCAGTGGAGAGTCTGACCATGTCCGTCGAGATCGATGACGCCCGCGACCCTCGTTTCGATGCCTCCCGTCGTCGCCTGCTGGCGGCTCTGGGCGCTGCCGGCGCGTCCGCCGCGCTCAGCCTGTGGCCCCGGCTGACGCTCGCGGCCACCGGCACCGACACGCGTCTGCTGGTGGTGCTGTTGCGTGGGGCGATGGACGGCCTGCATCTGCTGCCGCCGCAGGGCGATGCCGACTACGCACGGCTGCGCGGCGCGCTCGCGGTGCAGGACGCCCTGCGTCTCGACGGCGATTTCGGCCTGCACGCGGCGCTGCCGTTCGCGCACCAGCTCTATGCCCGCAGACAGCTGTTGCCTGTGCTCGCGGTGGCGCCGCCGTACCGGCAGCGCTCGCATTTCGATGCGCAGGACTGTCTGGAGAACGGCAGCGACCGCCCCGGCGGCGCGCGCGATGGCTGGCTGGGACGCTGTGTGGGCGCACTCGGTGGCGAGGCCGCGGGCGTCGCGGTGGCGCAGGTCATGCCGCTGGCGATGCGTGGCTCCGACCGGGTCGCGACCTGGTCGCCTCCGCTGCCGCGTCCGCTGGACGATGCGCTGATGACGCAACTGCAGGTCCTGTATGCCGCCGACCCGCAGCTGGCGGCGGCGTTCGACGATGCGCTGCAGGCGGAGGACGCCGGGATGGCGGGCGCCATGGCCGGCACGATGGCCGCGCAGGACGCCGGAGCTGCCGCTGCCGCGGGCGGTCGGCGGCTCGGTGGTTTCCGTCTGCCCGATGCGCTCGCTGCCGCCGCACGGCGCATGCGCGGAGCCGAGGGCGCGCGCGTGGGGTTCGTCGAAGACACCGGCTGGGACACCCACCGCGGCCAGGCGCAGGCGCTGCAGCGCAAGTTCGGCGAACTGGACGCCGGACTGCGGGCCGTCGAAGCAGGGCTGGGCGCGGACTGGGCGCGCACCGTGGTGCTGGTGGTGACCGAATTCGGGCGTACCGTCGCGGTGAACGGCAGTGCCGGTACCGATCACGGCGTCGGTGGCCATGCACTGCTGGCCGGCGGCGCCGTGCGTGGCGGGCGCATCGCAGGCGATTGGCCGGGCCTGGGCGCACGTGCGTTGCACGAGGGACGCGACCTGCGTGCGACCACCGACCTGCGCGCGCTGTTCAAGGGCCTGCTGCTGACGCATCTGGGTGTGTCCGAAGCGGCGCTGGAGACGCGCATCTTCCCGGACAGCCGCGCTGTCCGCGCGATGACCGGTCTGGTCTGACCGGCGTCGATGAAGAGGGCGATGAAGACGCCCATGAGGACGGGCATGAGGACGCGCATGACGATGCTGTGCGTGCCGCGCATCTGGCCGGTAGGTCTTTCGTTGGCTTGTACGCGCGGCATACGGCGCCATGATGGATATGCACTCACCCCTGCGGGAGCCCGCCATGTACACCGATACGCACGACAGTTTCGACCTCGCCCCCGAAGACCGCGACGCGCTGACCGCCTCGGATCGCCAGTGGGCCGCCGCCGCGCATTTCGCACCGCTGCTCGCGGCTCTGGTCACCAGCTGGTTCGCCGGCATCGCCGGCGTGCTCGCCGCGCTCGTGGTCTGGATGCTGTGCCGCGACCGCTCGGCCTTCGCCGCCGAACACGCCCGCGACGCGCTCAATTTCAATCTGAGCATGTTCCTGTATGCGGTCGCCGGCCTGGTCTTCGCCGTCTTCACGCTCGGCATCGGTCTGCTGATCGTGGTGCCGCTGTGGGCCCTGCTGGGGCTTGCCTGGGTCGTCCTGTCGATCGTCGCCGGCTTCAAGGCGTACGACGGCGAGGGCTATCGTTACCCGCTGACGATGCGCTTCGTCTGAGCTGACGCTTCGTCCAGCGCGGGCGCCGCATCCGGCTTGCCGCCGGGTGCGGCTTTTCGCCCGGTGCGGCTTTTCACCCGGTGCAGTTCTCGGCTCTGTGCGGCTGTACCGATGCGCCGCACGCACGCACGGTTGCACGCATGACGGCCGCAAGCATGCCGGTCGAACGTGCATGGCCCACGCACCCGATGCGCCGTGCACGGCCTCTTTCCCCTGGAACCGCCGCCGCGCCCGGATGCCGGGCGCGGCGGCGGGCCATTCCGAAGGACTCGACCAGGGGAACCCGCATGAGACTCGTCCGCCCGCAATCCGCCCCCGCGCTGCCGCTGCACGACCTCGATGGCCATCCGCTCGAGGTCGCCTCCGGCCGCCGGCTGCTGCTGTCCATCTTCCGTGAAGCCAGCTGCCCGTCCTGCAACATCCGCGTGTTCGAACTCAACCACAACGACCGCGACCTGCGCGAGCTGGGCCTGGATGTGGTGGTGGTCTTCGCGTCGGAAGAGGACGAGGTGAGGCGCTTCATCGCCCGCCAGCCGCGGCCGTTCCGCATCGTCGCCGACCCCGGCAACACCGCGCACGAGCGCTATGGCATCGAGCGCTCGGGAGCCGGCAAGTTCAAGGCGCTCCTCACCCGCTTCCCGGCGATGCTGCATGGCATGCGCGAGCTGGGCTTCAAAAGTGGCAGGCGCAGCACCACGCGGCTGCCGGCGGATGTCCTGATCGACGGCGACGGACGGATCGAGGAGACCTACTACGGCCGCGACATCAGCGACCACATCCCGATGGAGCGCGTGGAGCTGTTCGCCACCCGTGCTCTCGCCAGCCGGCGTGCAGCGGCCTGAGTCCGCAGGGAGGCGCGGCACCTCGCGGACGCAAGGCACTTGCCTGCCGGACCCGTGCCCGCAAGCGTCAGGCGTGCCCGCGCTCAGTGCGCGCGTTCGACCACCGTCCGCGCCAGCAGGCCCAGGGCCGCGACATCGCCACCCGGCCTGCGCAGGGCCGGTGCATCGAGCGCGTCGCGCATCGTCAGGCTGAGTGCCTGCAGCCGCGCTTCGGAGGCATCGCGTCCCAGCAGGGCGGGGAAGGTCGCCTTGTTCTGCGCCGCATCCTTGCCGGCGGTCTTGCCGAGCGTGGCGCTGTCGCCATCGATGTCGAGCAGGTCGTCGCGGATCTGGAACGCCAGGCCCAACGCCTCGGCGTAGCGGTCGAGCGCCGCGCACGCGTCGGCATCCGCTCCGGCGGCAGCCGCGCCCAGGCGTACCGCGCAGCACAGCAGCGCGCCGGTCTTCAGCGCGTGCAGACGCTCGAGCGCGGCCACATCGAGCGCGTCGCCGCGACCGGTGGCGGCGATGTCCAGCGCCTGCCCGCCACACATGCCGGCGATGCCGGACGCGTGTGCCAGCTCGGCCACCATCGCCACCCGCGCCTCCGCAGGCAATGGAGCGGCCGCCAGCGTCTGGAACGCCAAGGTCTGCAGCGCATCGCCGGCCAGCACCGCGGTGGCCTCGTCGAAAGCGACATGCACCGTGGGCTGGCCGCGACGCAGCGCATCGTCGTCCATCGCCGGCAGGTCGTCGTGCACCAGCGAGTAGGCATGGATGAGTTCGACCGCACACGCGGCGGCGTCCAGTGCGTCCTCCTCGGCGCCCAGCAGAGTGCCGGTGGCGTAGACCAGCAGCGGCCGCATGCGCTTGCCGCCCAGCAGCACCGCATGGCGCATCGCCGCGCGCAGTCGGGTGTCGCCGGCGAGCGGGTGATCGAGCGTCACGGCCTCATCGCCCGCCACGGCAGCAGGAGGCGGGTCGGCGAGGATGGAGGCGAGGCGGACATCCACGCGCGCACGCCAGTGGCGCAGGCGCGCATCGGCCTGCGCGGCATCGTCGGTGGTCACGGCGCGTCCGCGGCGTCGTCGAACGCGGTGGACTGTTCGGGCTGCGCGGCATCGGTGAGCAGGCGCACGCGCAGCTCGGCCTGTTCGAGTGCCTGCTGGCAGTGCCGGTACAGGCCCACGCCGCGCTCGTAGGCGGCGAGCGAGTCCTCCAGACTCATCTGCCCCTGTTCCATCTTCTCGACCAGCGACTCCAGCGCATCCAGCGACTGTTCGAAATCGGCGACGGGAGAGGCTTCGGCGGGTGTCTTCTTGGCCATGCGGCGGAGTGTAAAGCTTCCCCGCGGCGAGCGGGAGACACCCGCTTTCCGACCGAGGCGTCATGGGGCGGCTTTCGCCTGGAGCGTGCGGCTGATGTGCCCGAGCCGCTGTGTGCGGCCTCAGTCCCGAACCCAGCGCAACCTGGCGCCGCGGGCGTCCAGCCACGTCACCAAGCGGTCCGCCAGAATCCGGTCGCCGGCGGCCCACAGTTCGCCGTCGGACGCGAACAACAGGGGCAGCCGTGCACGCGTCCACGGCGGGATGGCCTGCGCCTGCAGCACGTGTTTGAGCCGGTGGTGATGCGGCCGCCCCGGCAGGCGGATGCGTTCGCCGCCGCGGCGCGTCCGCAGTTGCAGCGGCTGGTCGAAGCATGGAGCGCCGTCGAGATACAGCCGTCCGCCGCCCGGCAGCGCAAGCGGCGCGGCACCGTCCCAGAACAGAGTGCCCCGGGCGTCGGTGGTCCCGGCGGCGGCATGGTCCGCGTTCCCCGGGTCCGGAAGGCCGTCCGCGTCGTCGCCGTCGCGCAGCAGGTACAAGCCCTCGCGCCAGCGGCGGATGCGCCAGCCTGCCCAGGCGAAGCGCGCATGGGTGTCGTGATCGTCGCCGAGCAGTGCCGACTCCACCCACGCCAGCCCCGACGCGGGCAGGGGAGGCGCCGCACTCAAGTCGTGCCCGGTGCGATCCGCGTCCGCGCTGCCTTCCACGCCAAGGCAGGGCTGGGGATCGCCGTCCGGCGGTGTCTGCCCGCTCGATGCCACCCAGCGCCGCAGCAGCCGCGCCCGGCGCGCCGCAGGCAGCGCACGCAGCGCGGCGACCGAGAGGCCCTCGCCATCGGCGGTCATCGCGCGCGTCAGCAGCTCCGCGTCGTCCGCCTGCAGCAGGTCCGCGCTCTCGGCGGACAGCGCCGCCGCGCGGGCGAGGGCGGCCTCGGCCTGCGGCCAGCGCTCGCGCAGCAGCGGCAGCACGCGATGGCGCAGGAAATTGCGGTCGCGGTCCGTGTCGGCATTGGACGGGTCGTCCACCCAGTGCAGGGTCTGCTCACGGGCGAAGGCCCGCAGCGCATCGCGCGGCGTGGCGAGCAGTGGCCGCCACATCCAGCCCGTCGCGAAGCGGCGCCAGGGCCGCATGGCCGCAAGGCCGTCGGTGCCGGACGCACGCAGCGCGCGGAGCAGAACGGTCTCGGCCTGGTCGTCGCGGTGCTGGGCCAGCGCCAGCACTTCGCCCGGCCTCAGGCAGTCGGCGAAGGCCGCGCGACGCACGGCGCGGGCCGTGCCTTCCAGCCCGAGCGGGCCGTCCCGGTCCACGTGCACCCGGCGGATCTCGAGTGCGACCCCGAGCGCCGCGCACACCTGCGCACAGTGCCGTGCCCACGCGGCGGAATCGGCATGCAGGCCGTGGTCGACATGCACCGCGCGCACGCCGGCATGCCCCTGCCGCCCGACCAGCGCGCGAAGCAGCACATGCGAATCCATGCCGCCGCTGTAGCCCACCAGCACCGGCGCATCCGCATGCGCAGCTGGTGCGGGCAGCCAGTCGGGCAGGGCATCGGGCAGGGAAGAGCGCTGCGGCATGCTGAAGTGGCGCGAAGAAGGTGGGTGCGGTCGGGAGCGTTGCGGGCGATGGTGCGTGAGGTGGAAGAGGCGTGAGGAGGAAGGATGCGTGGCCCGATGCCGCGCCCCGACCCTGCTGGAGGCCCGCTTCGGCGTCCCGCCTTCAGCGCACCGCGTCCGGCGAGATCTCGCGCTTCGCGATGTCCAGCCACTCATGCTGGTCGCGGCGGTAATACCTCGGCGACAGCTCGGCACGCTTCAGGCTCTCGGCGAACAGGGCGTCGGCCTCGGCGTGGCGGCCGCTGCGCTTGAGCAGCAGTCCGAAGCGCACGCGTGCTTCCTCGCCCGGAAAGCCCTGGGTGACCGCCTGATATTCCTCCAGCGCCATCCCGACCTCGCCGCACGCCTCCAGCGCACGTGCATACAGCAGATGCCCGTCGGCCGAACGGAAGTCGGGATTGGCCGCGATCAGCGCCTCCAGCGTGCCGCGGGTCTCCGCCGCTTCGCCAAGCGCGAACTGCGCGCGCGCCAGGCCCAGCATCAGATGCGGGTCGGTGGCGTACTGCCCGCGCAGGCCCGAGCGGTACAGGTCGACGGCCTGCCGGAAGTCGCCGGCGTGCAGGCTTTCCTCGGCCAGACGCAGGCGGTTGTCGAGCGTATCGGCCACTTCGAGCATGCGGCTCGCCTCGCGCTTGCGCCGCTCCGGGTCGATCCGCTCCTGCGCGCCCCGCAGGACGCGGCGTGCGCCCCGGCTGTGGCGCAGCTCGGGCAGGATCTCGGCGAGCAGGTAGATGGCCACGGCCACATAGGAACCGATGAGCAGAAGGAACAGCCAGTACATCGGTCGTCCGGTGCGCAGCACGTGGACCGCGCAGCCGATCTGCAGCAGGAGGGAAAGCAGGAGCAGCGGATGCATGCGGAGTCGGTGAGTCGGGCGAAGACCCGGGGGAGTGTAACGGCGCCTTCCATGTGCTGCAGGCAGCCACGGGATTGCCCGCTGCGGGCCAGGGCCTGCGCAGCAGGTTCTTCCCGGCCCTGCAGGGCTGGTATCGTGGGGGCTGTCCCGGCTTCCGACCCTTCGCCGTGCACGACCACCCCACCGTGTCCTACCAGCCGCCGGCACCGCTCGACGACGCAGAGCGTCTGGCTCGCGCCCGCGCGTTCGCCGACGAGCTCCAGCGCCGCCGCACCGTGCGCGACTACGCGCCCACACCGGTGCCGCGCGAGGTCATCGCCGAATGCCTCCGCGCCGCCGGTGCCGCCCCGAGCGGCGCCAACCAGCAGCCCTGGCGTTTCGTGGCGGTGCAGGATGCCGGCACCAAGCGCCGCATCCGCGAGGCCGCCGAAGCCGAAGAGCGCGAGTTCTACGAGCGCCGCGCGCCCGAGGAATGGCTCGATGCGCTGGCGCCCCTCGGCACCGACGCGCACAAGCCGTTCCTCGACACCGCGCCATGGCTGATCGCGATCTTCTACGAGCGCTTCGGATTCGATGCCGAAGGCAACAAGCTCAAACGTTACTACCCGCACGAGTCGGTCGGCCTCGCCACCGGTCTGCTGATCGCGGCCCTGCACCGCGCCGGCCTGGCCACACTCACCCACACACCCAGCCCGATGGGCTTCCTCGGCGAGATCCTCGGCCGGCCGAAGAACGAAATGGCCTACCTCCTGCTCGTCGTCGGCCATGCCGCTCCCGACTGCCGGGTGCCCGACATCCAGCGGCTGCCGCTGGACGCCTATGCGAGCTTCGTCTGATGCAGGCGTCGTCCGAGCAGTGCTCCGTCGCGGTGCGGTCTCCTGCATGACAGCCGATTCCTCTTCCCCGGCACCGGTGGCCGATGGCGACGCCGGCATCGACTGGAGCTTCGCCGGCCCGCGCGTCGCCTGCCGGCTGGTGGACGCCCGCGATCGCGACCTCTACCGGGCCCTGTACACCTCGCCCGAGGTCATGGCCGAGATCGGCCCCGCGATGAGCGTGGACCAGGCCGATGCCACCCTCGCGCGAGCCTGCGGACACAACGTCCGCCCGCCGGCGACCGCATTGGCGCGTTACTGGTTGATCGCGCGCACCACCACCGGGGCGTCCGCCGGCATCGTGTCGATGGTGCGCAAGCCGGACGACGCCCGCTGCGGGATGCTCGGCGTGATGCTGCTGCCCGAGTGGCAGAACCGCGGCGTCGGTCTGCCCGGCCTCGCCGGCGTGGTGGCCGGCGTGTTCTCGCCGCGCTGGCCGCTTGGCATCGATGTGCTGCTCGGGTACCACGCCCTGTCGAACCCCAACTCCGGGCGTCTCACCGAGGGCCTGGGTTTCGCGCGCATGCCCGACGAGGGCGATCAGGGCGTCTGGCGGCTCGAGCGCGCCGAATGGCCCGGGTGTCTCGAACGCTGGCCGCGCTCGATGCGGGCCTACGCATCGACATCCGCCTGAGCCGGCCTGCGGGCCCGGACCGCCGCGCGCGGCCGGTCTTGCCGCATCACATCCCGATGGTGCGACGGCCCCGAGGCACGTTGCTCCTACAATCCCGCCACTCCCTCCGCAACAGCAGTCCCATTCCATGGAATCCCAAGGCAGTTACGTCGCCGTCGGCCTCGGCATGATGCTCGGCGCACACCTGAGCCCGCGCTCCCGCAGCGAAATCGCGCATGCCGACGTGGTGTTCGGCCTGGTGTCGGACGGCATGGTCGAGCTCTGGCTGCAGGACATGCGACCCGACATGCGCAGCCTCCAGCCGTATTACGCCGAGGGCAAGCGCCGCACCGACAGCTATCGCGAGATGATCGAAGCCATGCTGACCGAGGTCCGCGCCGGCAAGCGTGTCTGCGGCGTCTTCTACGGTCACCCCGGCGTCTTCGCGCAGGTGCCGCATCACACCATCGCCCAGGCCCGCGACGAAGGCTTCGAAGCCGAAATGCAGCCCGGCATTTCCGCCGAGGACTGCCTCTACGCCGATCTGGGCATCGATCCCGGCACCTTCGGTTGCCAGCACTACGAAGCCAGCCAGTTGATGTTCTACGAGCGTCGCCTGGATCCCAGCGCCTACCTCGTCCTCTGGCAGATCGGGGTCGCCGGCGACCGCAGCGTGGCGCGCTTCTCGACGGGGCCGGCCCATCGCCGTCTGCTGCTGGAACTGCTGGCAGACGAAGGCTATCCCCCGGACCACGGCGTCGTGATCTACGAAGCCGCGACCCTCCCGATCACCGTTCCGCGGATGGAACGGATTCCGCTTTCCGGGCTGATCGATGCGGAGTTGAGGCTTCAGAGCACGCTGGTCGTGCCGCCGGTGGTACCGATGCGGAAAAACGAAAGGCTGCTGGTAAGGCTCGCTGAACTCGACGCTGGCCTGCGCGCCACCGGCGAGGACGCGATCGACTGATGCGGGATCGGCCTTGGCGTATGCCCTGGTGGTGTTAAGGACTGCCCGTAGCGCATGTGGCGGATGTCTCGCGATGATCGTTCCCGGTTACGCCACGCCTCGTCGCGCGGCGTCGCGGATGGCGATCAAGGCGTCGGGAAATCGCCGAATTTTCAATGTGTTCGATTGATCTTGGCCGCAGCGCGCAGGGGCAGTGGTTGGGCGCTGCGATCCATCCGCGCTGAAGAATGCCAGGCGTCGATACTCGCCCGGCGCCGGCCGGCATGGCGTGCAGTCGGGTCATTGGCGCGGGGCACTTGCGTCACCGGGTGCAGGCTCCGGTTCGGGCTCCCATGAACCTGAACCCCCAATCTCCGGTACGCTCGGCTTCTGCCCGTTCCGGCAGTCCCGCCCCGGCGTATGCCCGCTCGCGGTCGGCACCGCCAGGATGGCGTCGAAGTCATTGATTCGGCTTGACAATTGGAATAGCCTGCCGGGACCGGGGCCGGGGAATGCAAGCGATGGCAGAGGGGCTGTCCCCTCATCGCTGCTTGTTCCGTTGAACCGGAGTTGAACGCCATTGCGTTTCCCGACGCATGGTGATGCCCGTTCCGATACACGCATTGACAATAAGGGGAATGCGATGACGAGTGTAGTGAGCTTTCTCGAGTCCTTGGCCAGCGATGCCCGCATGGCCAGGATGAGCGCGATGGAGTATGCAGAGGTCGTTGGGGAAGTCGACCTTCCGGAATCCAGCAGAAGCGCGCTGATGGCGAAGGACGTCGAGACACTCGCGTTCCTGCAGGGCATCAAGACGCGGATGTGGTGCATGGTGTTCTCTCCGGATCAGAAGGAGAACCCGGATATCCCGAGCGAAGACGATGCACCCGCATCTCCGGCGGAAGAGGAAGCCTAGGATCAGCGGATGCGAGTGATTGACCCGGGCAGTGGATTCGAAATGGATTGTTCGAACGGATGGTCGGGTTGTTCCAGGTGGGGCCGCTTTTTTCTGTAATGAGGCAGAACATCATGTTGCAATGGAAGCTGAAAGTCGGACTCATCATGCTGGGACTTGTCGTTTCGGCGCCCTTCGCGCGCGCCGAGACGACATTCGACGGTAAATTGACCCAGGCGGACGGGTTGCGGAGTTCCGATTCCGTGCAGTTCCGTCGCCTCCTCGTCGACCTGGAGTCCTACAAAGGGAAAACGACCGCACTGCAGAAGCAGCGGTTGAAGTACCTCCAGGCCTATGAAATGGCGGTGTACGAAGATCGCGTCGACCAGGGCATCGTCATGGCGCGCGACATCTTCGACAACACCAAGGATGCCGATCTGAAGTACAGGGCCGGCAGTCTGGTCGCCAACCTCGCGGCCATCACCCGCGACTTCAAGACCGGTCTGCGCTATCTCGACAAATCGAGCGAGCTCCGCGACAAGGTCGAAAACAAGGCGGTCCTGCACGATGGCATCGGTGCAGCGGCCATGTTCTACAACGAGATCGGGCAGTACGCCATCGCGCTGCGTCATGCGGACGACATGCTGGGCGACGCGCCCTCGGATCGGTCGAAATGCGCCGGTGGACTGGTGCAGATCCAGGCGAAATACCGCCTCGGGCAGCTCGACGCGCCCTCGATGTCCGACGCCAGGTCCTACATCGACCTGTGCACCCGGATCAGGGAGCCGATTCCCGCCAATTTCCTGCGCGCAACGCTCGCCAAGAAAATATCCCAGAGCGGCGACCCGAAGGCGGCGATCCAGCTGCTGGAGCCGGCGCTGGCCGAGGTGCTCGCGACCGGGTACCCCAGGCTGATCGCCGAGGTCCGGGCCGTGCTCGCCGACATCATGCTCAAGGCCGGCGACATGGAGCGCGCCGAGTCGAATGCGCTCGCGGCCGTTGATGTGGTGGCCGAAACGCGCTCGTCCGAGTCGCTGGTCTACGCATACCGCACGCTCTACCAGCTCTCCGAAGCGCGACAGAATGCGGCGTCGGCTCTGGATCATTTCAAGAAATACGCGGCAGCCGAGAAGGTCTACCTCGGAGACGTGAAGGCGCGCGAGTTGGCGTACGAGATCGTCCGCCAGGAAACCGAACAGAAGAACCAGCAGATCGAGCTGCTCGAGCGCCAGAACGAGGTGCTCCAGCTCGAACAGGAGCTGGACAAGCAGAGCGCGCTGAAGGCGCGGCTTGCGATGGTGTTTTTGATGCTGGTGCTGGCCGCGGTCATCTACTGGATGCTGCAGATCAAGCGTCACCAGCGTCAGCTGCAGCGTCTGGCGCAGACCGACATGCTGACCGGCGTCGGCAATCGCCACTACTTCACGCAGAAGTCCGAGAAGGCGCTGCACGAGGCCGCACGCGAGGGCGAGCAGGCGGCGCTGGTGATGTTCGACCTGGATCACTTCAAGGCGATCAACGACACCTACGGCCACGGCGCCGGCGACTGGGTGCTGAAGCAGGTGGGACGCATCTGCCGCACACATTGCCGCAAGACCGACTATCTGGGGCGCATCGGTGGCGAGGAGTTCGCGGTCATGCTGCGCGGGGTCGACCTGGCCGAGGCCGCACGCATCGCGGAGGATTGCCGCTCGACGCTGGCGCAGATCGACACGCGGGAATCCGGCTACAGCTTCGTGGTGACCGGCAGTTTCGGGGTGACGTCCACCGGCCAGTCCGGCTATGACCTCTCGCGCCTGATGTCGCATGCCGACCAGATGCTCTACCGCGCCAAGCACGAAGGCCGCAACCGCGTGTGCGTGTACGCACCGGATAGTCCCGAGCCGAAGTCGGGCCGTCGCAGCACCCCGGCGCTGACGGTGGTCGGCCGCTGATCGGCGGCCATCTGCCGGTGATGGTGGAGCCTTCTGACGCGTCCGCTTTGGCGGGCGAGAGCCCACCCGAATACCCAGACGATGCGCCGCTGCTCCTTCCCGGGGAGCAGTGGCGTGCGCTGTGTGAGGCCTATGCGCACCCGCCGCGGGCCTATCACCACATCGGGCACGTCTTCGACACCCTGACCGGGTTCCGCGAGGTGGCCGACGGGCCCGGGTGGCGGCGGCCGGCGGAGGTCTGGGCCGCGCTGCTGTACCACGATGCGGTGTATGTGGCCGGGCGCAAGGACAACGAACGCCGCTCCGCGGAGTTGGCGCTGGCGCATTTCGCGCGTTGGCCCGCGCAGGTGGCCGCATCTGCCGAGATGTCCGTGCCGGGGAGCGCGGGCTCTGCCCCCTTCGAGCCGCGTCGCGTCGCCGAGCTGATCGTGTTGACCGCACGCCACGGCGCGCTCGATCGTGCCGCCGTGCGCGCCGCGATCGCCGACCCTGCCGACCTCGACGACACCCTGCACATGCTGGATGTCGACATGGCGATCCTCGGTGCCGACCCTGCGGTGTTCGCCAGGTACGACCGTGCCATCGCGGAGGAATATCGCGGCCATGTGCCGGGCTTCCTGTATCGGCGTGGGCGCAAGGCCTTCTTCCGCGGCCTGCTGGCGCGCGAACGGATCTATCTGAGCGAGTTCTTCCACGCGCGTCGCGAGGCCCGGGCGCGCGCCAATCTGCAGGCCGCACTGCAGGGCGGTTGAGTCCCGAGGCGATGCGGTCCGATGCCTCGCGGCATGAACAACGGTACCGAGACGGCCCTGATCCGCAGATCGCTCGGTCCCACGCACCCACGCCTCGCCATTTGCCAATCAGGGTCGATGGCCGGTTTCGGGCTTCACGCCGGCCCTGCCGGTGCAGGGTGATCGCCGGTCGCGGGCGTGCCTTGTGCCGCTGTTCTACAATTCCGCGATGTATTCGCATCTCGCCGCCTACGCCTTCACGCCCATCGATGCCCCGCAGGCGCTTGCCGACGCGCTCCGCGCGCGCGCCGAGGCGCTGGAATTGCTTGGTACGGTGCTGGTGGCCGGGGAGGGCGTGAACCTCTTCCTGGCGGGGACCGCGGCTGCCATCGACGCATTCGTGGACACGCTGCGCGCGGATTCACGGTTCGACGGGCTGTCGGTGAAGCGCAGCGTCTGTGCCCGGCCGCCCTTCGCGCGGCTGAAGGTCAAGGTGAAGCCGGAGATCATCAGCTTCCGCCAGGATCACGCCTCGCCGCTCGTCGGCCGTGCGCCTGTGGTGTCGCCGCGCGACCTGCAGCGCTGGCTGGCACAGGGGCATGACGATGCCGGCCGCCCGCTCGCGCTGCTCGACACCCGCAACCGCGAGGAAACCGCCTACGGCACCTTCGCCGGTGCGCTGACCCTGCCCATCGACAACTTCGTCGACCTGCCTGCCGCGCTCGAAGCAGAACGGCACGCGCTGGAGGGGGCGACGGTGGTGAGTTTCTGCACCGGCGGCATCCGCTGCGAAAAGGCCGCGCTGTGGATGCGCGAGGCGGGCTATGGTGAGGTGCTGCAGCTCGATGGCGGCATCCTCGGTTACTTCGAGGCGGTCGGCGGCGACGGCTGGCAGGGCGATTGCTTCGTGTTCGATGCACGCATCGCGCTCGATCCCTCGATGCGTCCGCTGTCCGAGCGCATGCCGCGCCAAGACGTGTCACCCGAGCATCTGCCGTCCGGGCACATGCCGTCCGCACTGGAGAATGCCGCATGAGTTGGTTGAGCCTGCTGATCGTCGTCCTGGCCGCCTGGGTCGCGATCAAGGTGGTCAAGTTCGTCCTCAAGCTGGTGTTCTGGCTGATCGCGCTGGTGGCGGCCTACTGGTTCCTCGCGCCGTATCTGGGCCTGCCCGAGCTGCCGATGCTGCTGGGCCTGTGAACGCATCTTCCGCGGACGCGTTGCCGTCGGTACAACTGCCGGGCGCCGCCGCGCCACGCTTCGACAACCGCCTGCTGGCCGAACTGCCCGGCGATGCCGAGACCGGCCCGCGTCGTCGCGAGGTGCGCACTGCGCTGTGGTCGCGGGTCGCACCCGAACCTGTGCCCGCCCCGCGCCTGCTCGCCTGGTCGCGCGAGGTGGCCGAAACGCTCGGCCTCGACGAGACCGCGATGCGCTCCGATGCACTGTGCGAGGTCCTCGCCGGCAATGCGCTGCTGCCGGGCATGGACCCGTTCGCCAGCAACTACGGCGGGCACCAGTTCGGACACTGGGCCGGGCAGCTCGGCGATGGCCGCGCGATCTCGCTGGGCGAGCAGCTGACCGCCGATGGCCAGCGCCGCGAATGGCAGCTCAAGGGGGCCGGGCCCACCCCGTACGCGCGTTTCGCCGACGGCCGCGCGGTGCTGCGCTCGTCGATCCGCGAATTCCTGTGCAGCGAGGCCATGCACCACCTCGGCGTGCCCACCACGCGCGCGCTGTCGCTGGTCGGTACGGGCGAAGCGGTGGTGCGCGATGTGATGTACGACGGCCACCCCGCACCCGAACCGGGCGCGGTGGTCTGCCGCATCGCGCCCTCCTTCCTGCGTTTCGGCCATTTCGAACTGCCGGCGGTGCGCGGCGAGACCGAGGTGCTGCGGCAATTGGTGGATTTCACCATCGCGCGCGATTTCCCCGAATTCCACGCGGCTTTCGGCCCCCACACACCGGACGCCGAGACCCGTTACGCCGACTGGTTCGCCGAAGTCTGCACGCGCACCGCGCGGATGGTGGCGGAGTGGATGCGGGTGGGTTTCGTGCACGGCGTGATGAACACCGACAACATGTCGATCCTGGGGTTGACCATCGATTACGGCCCGTATGGCTGGGTCGACGATTACGACCCCGACTGGACGCCCAACACCACCGATGCGCAGGGGCGGCGCTATCGCTTCGGCTGGCAGCCTGCCGTCGCGCGCTGGAACCTGATGCGTCTCGCGCAGGCGTTGTCGCCGCTGTTCGGCGATGCGGCGCCGCTGCAGGCGGGTATCGACCGGTTCGGCGTGGTGTATGCCGAGGCGGATCGCGACATCACCGCGCGCAAGCTGGGGTTCGCCGAGTGCCGCGACGCCGATGTCGCGCTGATCCGCGACCTGCATGCACTCATGCACGCGAGCGAGGCCGACATGACGCTCACCTTCCGCGCGCTCGCCGATGTCACGCCGCAGGCCGCGCAGGCCGGGCCGCCTGCGGAGCTGTCGTCCGATGCCTTCGCGCGCTGCCCCGCGCTGCGTGCCGCGTTCTACGACACGGCCAGGCGCGACGCGCAGGCCGAGGGCTGGCAGGCGTGGCTGCAGCGCTACGCCATGCGTCTGGCCGAGGATGCCCTGCCGCCCGAGGCCCGTGCCGCGCGCATGGCGGCCGCCAACCCGCTGTACGTGCTGCGCAATTATCTGGCGCAGCAGGCCATCGACCTGGCCGGGCAGGGCGACCTGTCCGAACTGCACGCATTGCAGGAACTGCTCCGACAGCCGTACACCGCGCAGCCCGGGTGCGAGCGTTTCGCCGCGCTGCGCCCGGACTGGGCACGGGAACGGGTGGGCTGTTCGATGCTGTCCTGCAGCTCCTGAGCCGATCCCGGCCCGACGCCTTTGCATCGGGCCACCACCGCCGAGCAGGCAGCGTCGCCGTCCGCGGACGGGTACACTGGCGCGCCCGCCGCGCCGCGGGCGCCGTCCGCACACCCGCTCGCATCACCGATGCGCATGGACGGCGCGCCGCATCCCGTGCGCATCTTCTCCCGCCGAGACCCGCATGCCGCTCATCACCCTCAATGCCGTCGACTTCAGCGTCGGCGGCCCGCTTCTGCTCGACCATGTCGACCTGGCCATCGATCCCGGCGAGCGCATCGCGCTGATCGGCCGCAACGGCGCCGGCAAGTCGACGCTGATGCGCCTGCTGTCGGGCGAAATCCGCGCCGACGACGGCGACATCCGTCGCGAGGACGGCGTGCGCGTGGCGCGGCTGGAGCAGGAAGTGCCCGCCGGTGCCGCCGGCAGCGTGTTCGACGTGGTGGCCGAAGGCCTGGGCGAACTGGGCGGGCTGCTGGCCGAATATCACCACATCGTGCATGCCGGCGAACTCGACACCGATGCGCTGGCGGCGGTGCAGGCGAAGATCGAGGCCGCCGGCGCCTGGACCCTGGACCAGCGCGTGGTCGAAACCCTGGAGCGTCTGCAGCTCGATGGCGATATCGATTTCGCCGGGCTCTCGGGCGGCATGAAGCGCCGGGTACTGCTGGCGCGTGCGCTGGTCTCCGCGCCGGATCTGCTGCTGCTGGACGAGCCCACCAACCATCTGGACATCGCGGCGATCAACTGGCTGGAGCAGTTCCTGCTGGGCTGGCCGGGCGCGGTGGTGTTCGTCACCCACGACCGGCGCTTCCTGCGTGCGCTGGCGACGCGCATCGTCGAGATCGACCGCGGCCAGGTGACCAGCTGGCCGGGCGACTGGGCCAACTATCTGCGCCGGCGCGAGGAACGCCTGCATGCCGAGGCGCAGGAGAACGCGCGCTTCGACAAGCTGCTGGCGCAGGAGGAAGTGTGGATCCGCCAGGGCATCAAGGCCCGCCGCACCCGCGACGAAGGCCGCGTGCGCCGGCTCAAGGCGATGCGCGAGGAGCGCGCCGAACGCCGCGACCTCACCGGCAATGTGCGCATGGAGGCCGCGCAGGCCAACCAGTCCGGGCGCAAGGTGCTGGAGGCGCGCGACGTGCGGTTCGGCTACGGCGGCCGCATCCTGATGCGCGATTTCTCCACCACGATCTTCCGCGGCGACCGCATCGGCCTGATCGGCGCCAACGGCAGCGGCAAGAGCACGCTGATCAGGCTGCTGCTGGGCGAGTTGAAACCGCAGGCCGGCGAGATCCGCATCGGCACTGGGCTGGAAGTGGCGTATTTCGACCAGTACCGCGCCACGCTGCGCGAGGACTGGAACGCGCTGGAGAACGTGGCCGAGGGGCGCGAGACGGTGGAGATTAACGGCCGCCAGAAGCACGCCATCGGGTATCTGCAGGACTTCCTGTTCACGCCCGAACGCGCGCGCGCGCCGATCTCGCGCCTGTCCGGCGGCGAGCGCAACCGCCTGCTGCTGGCCAAGCTGTTCGCGCGCCCGTCCAACCTGCTGGTGATGGACGAACCCACCAACGACCTCGACGTGGAGACGCTGGAGCTGCTGGAGGAACTGCTGGGCGAGTACACCGGCACCCTGCTGCTGGTCAGCCACGACCGCGACTTCCTCGACAACGTGGTGACTTCGACACTGGTGATGGAAGACGACGGCCACATCGGCGAATACGTCGGCGGCTACAGCGACTGGCTGCGCCAGCGGCCGGCGCCTGCGAGCGATGCGCGCGGGGCGAAGCAGGCGGTGCGCGGCGATGCGCCTGCGTCGCAGAGCGCGCAGAGCGTCGCAGCTCCGGGTGGTTCGCAGAGTGGATCTGCGTCGACGGCGAGTGGGCCTTCGGCGGCAGGCGCCTCTGCCCCCACGCCCGCGAAACGCAAGCTCAGCTACAAGGACGCGCGCGAGCTGGAGCAACTGCCGCAGCGCATCGAAACCCTGGAAACCCGCGTGGCCGAACTCACCGCCGCGATGGCCGAGCCCGCGTTTTTCGCGCAGACCCGCGACGCCGTGGACGCGCACACCGCCGCGCTTTCCCAGGCACAGGCCGAACTGGAAGCCGCCTACGCGCGCTGGGAGGCGTTGGAGGCCGGAGGGCAGTAGCGGCGGCGGACAGATGTGTCCATCGGGTGTCGGCGGGCCAAGGCCCGCCCTAAGGCACCGGGTGCCCGCGCGCGGCTTCCCAGAGCGCGTACCAGGCATCGCGCGGCAGCGGGTCGGCGCAGGCGCGCACGGCATCGCCCAGGCGTTCGCGGCGTGCCGTGCCCAGCACCACGCGGGTGGAGGGAATGCTGGCCACCCAGCGCAGGAGCAGTGAAGCCGGGTCCAGGCCCAACTCCGCCGACATCGCCTGCAGCGGTCCGTGCAGGCGGCCACCGGCGGGCGCGTGCGCGTCGAGCAGGCCGCCGCCGCCCAGCGGCGACCAGGCCTGCACCTCGCCGCGGCGCGCATGCGTGGCGGCCACGGTGCCGTCCTCCAGCGCAGCGCTGTGCGCGAGCGACAGTTCGATCTGGTTCGCCTGCACCTGCAGCAGGCCGTCGAACCGCGCGATCTGCTGCGCATCGAAGTTGGACACGCCGAAGGCGCCGACCCGGCCCGCGTCGATCTGCCGCTGCAGCCAGCCCGCGATGGCGTGCGGCTCCAGCAGCGGGTCGGGGCGGTGCAGCATCAGGGTCTCGACCGACTCCACGCCCAGCGCGCGCAGGGTTTCGTCGAACGCGACGTCCAGATGCTCCGGCGACAGGTCGTAGTGCTGCACGCCACGCGGATTGCCCGGGCTGCCGGGCAGGCGGATGCCGATCTTCGCGACCAGCCGCAGCCGCCGGCGCAGCCCGGGACGCAGGGCGAAGGCGGCGCCGACCAGCGCGTTGGTGCTGTGGCCACCGTAGATGTCGGCCAGATCGAGGGTGTCGATGCCGAGGTCGAGCGCGGCGTCGAGCAGATCGGCCACGGCCTGCGGCGAGAGCCGCGCGCCCCATTCGCCGAAGCGCATGGAGCCGAGAATGGGCGGGGTCATGTGGGCCACGTGGTGGAGGCGCGGGGGCGCCGGAGGCGATAATGCTGCCATGACCGCACCTGCTTCCGCGCCTGCCGCGCATTCCTCCCTCGCCGACTGGCTGGCGTACATCGAGCGCCAGCACACCAAGAGCATCGACATGAGCCTCGACCGCGTGCGCGAGGTGGCCGCGCGCATGGGCCTCGGCCGTCCGGCCAAGCGCGTGATCGTGGTCGGCGGCACCAACGGCAAGGGCTCGACCGTCGCCTTCATCGAGGCCATCGCCCGCGCCGCCGGCTGGCGCGTCGGCGCCTACACCTCGCCGCATCTGCTGCGCTACAACGAGCGCGTGCGCATCGACGGTGCCGATGTGGAGGATGCCGCACTCTGCGCCGCCTTCGCCGAGGTCGAGACCGCGCGCGGTGCCGCCGGCGCGCCGGTGCCGCTCACCTATTTCGAATTCGGCACCCTGGCCGCCTTGTGGCTGTTCGAACATGTCGGGCAGGCCCCGGCCCGGGAGGGTGGGGCCGGGCAGGACGGACTCGATCTGGCGGTGCTGGAAGTCGGTCTGGGTGGGCGCCTGGACGCGGTCAACATCGTCGACCCCGACGTGGCGGTGATCACCACGGTGGATCTGGATCATCAGGACTGGCTCGGCGACAGCATCGAGGCGATCGGTGCGGAAAAGGCCGGCATCGCGCGGGCATGGAAGCCGCTGGTCCTCGGCGACGACGACCCGCCGTCCAGCGTGCTCGGTCGCGCCTACGCCATCGGCGCTTCGGCGCTGCGGATCGGCTGCGATTTCTTCTTCGACCCGCCGGGCACCAGTCTCGACAGCGATGCCGAAGCCGGGCACACGGCGCAGGCGCCGCACTGGCAATGGCGCGAGATCGGCTGCAGCCTGACCCTGCCGTTGCCCGCGCTGGCCGCGCCGGTGCAGCTGCGCAACGCCGCGGTGGCCATCGCCGCGCTGCGCGCGCTGCCGGACGCGCTGCCCGAGGCGGCCTTCGCGGACGGCATCGCGTCCGCGCGGCTGGCGGGACGGCTGCAGCGTTTCGTGCGCGATGGCGTCGAGGTGCTGGTCGATGTGGGCCACAACCCGCAGGCCGCACGCGCTCTGGCCGCCGCGCTGGCGGCGTCGCCGGGCGTGGGCCGGGTGCATGCGGTCTATGCCGCGCTCGCCGACAAGGACGTCGCGGCCACCGTGGCCGTCCTGGCGGATGGGGTGGATGTCTGGCATCTGGCCGGGCTCGACGCGCACGGGCCGCGCGGGTTGGATGTCGAGGCCTTCGCGGCGCGTCTTGCCGGGACGGCCGCTGCAGGCGCGCAGCGCCACCGCGATGTCCCGTCCGCGCTCGCGGCCGCGCTGACGGCCGCGCAGTCCGGCGACCGGGTGCTGGTCTTCGGCTCCTTCCATACCGCCGCGGCGGCGCTTGCGGCGTTCGGGCAAGGCTGAACGCCCCGCACGTCGCCGGCGGCCGCGCGGCGTATAATTCGCGCGCCTTCACTTTCCCCTTTCCATTGGACCCCGATGGACACTGCCCTGAAGCAGCGCCTGGTCGGCGCTGCGGTGCTGGTCGCGCTTGCGGTCATCTTCCTGCCGATGCTGGTGAAGGGCCCCGCGCCCGACAGCGGCGTCTCCGACGTGTCCATCGACATGCCGCCCGCGCCCGAGGGCGAGATGGAAACCCGCGAACTGCCGCTGGTGCAGCCCGGCAACGTGCCGGCAGGCGGCGCCGTGGGCATGGAGGCGCGCCCGGTCGATGCCGTCACGGCTCCCGGGCCCGCTGACACCGCTGCCGCCGCGTCGCCCGCGACACCCGACCCTGCGGCGGCCACCGGCGGGGCCGGCGCGCTTCCGCCCGCCACCGCCGGCGGCGGCTATGCCGTGCACTTCGGTGCCTACGCCAGCAGCAAGGCCGCCGAAACCGTGGCCACGCTGGCCCGTGATGCCGGCCTTCCCGCCTACACCGAGGCCACCCAGCTCGGCACGCTCCAGGCCTGGCGCGTGCGGATCGGCCCGTATGTCACCCGCGCCGAAGCCGAGATCGTCCGGGTGAAGGCACTGGAAGTGCGCAGCGACGTGCCGGTGCGCGTGGTCGCGCTGGATGCCGCCGTGCCGGCCGCCGCAAGCCCGGCGCCGCCCGTGGTCGACCCGCCCGCCGAGATCCGGCCGGAAGCGCCTAAGGCCGAACCGAAGCCCGAACCCAAGTCGCAGCCCAAGCCGGTGGAGCCCGCCAGGCCGGCCGCCGCGAAGCCGGAGCCGCCGGCACCCAAGCCTGCCGCCAGGCCTGCGCCGTCCTCGACCGCGAAGGTCGGCTTCGCCGTCCAGATCGGTGCCTTCAGCGACGCCGCCGAAGCCGAGGCCCTGCGCCAGCGCCTGCGCGGCACCGGGTTCTCCGCCTTCACCGAGCAGGTCGAGACCGACAAGGGGCGTTTGACCCGGGTCAGCGTCGGCCCCGCGCTGGACCGTGCCGAGGCCGACCGGCTGAAGGCGCAGGTCCAGGCGAAGACCGGTCTGGACGGTTTCGTCCGCTCGCATCCGTGATCCGAGTCAGGCCTTAGTCCGGTTCCGGCCTGATCCCAGCATGATTCAAGCCTGATCCTAGGCATGCGTTTCCTGTCGGCGCGGCGGCCCGTCTCCGCACCCGACACCCGGCGGAAGGACCCGCCGCACATCGTCCATCGCTCGCATCCACCGCCTGCAGTTCCACCGGAGTCCATTCCATGTGCGGCATTCT
>ERZ1066122.378-NODE-378-length-47240-cov-9.154965_pt1 | contig 47240 bp, 44 predicted proteins | sample MGYA00382769_ERZ1066122 | MGnify/ENA primary metagenome ERZ1066122 (study PRJEB33369, sample SAMEA5778352) | biofilm metagenome | biome: Industrial cooling water; feature: Water cooling tower basin; material: Biofilm | place: United Arab Emirates | collected... | reverse complement strand
CGGCGGTCTTGCCGGTCTGGCGGTCGCCGATGATCAGCTCGCGCTGGCCGCGGCCAACGGGAACAAGCGCGTCGAGCGCCTTGAGGCCGGTCTGCACCGGCTCATTCACCGACTGGCGCGGGATGATGCCAGGGGCCTTGACTTCGACGCGGCCGCGCTGCGTGGTCTTGAGCGGACCCTTGCCGTCGATGGGATTGCCCAGACCGTCAACGACGCGGCCCAGCAATTCCTTGCCAACCGGAACGTCCACGATCGTGCCGGTCCGCTTGACGACATCGCCTTCCTTGATCTCGGAGTCAGAGCCGAAGATCACCGCGCCGACATTGTCGGCCTCGAGGTTCAGCGCCATGCCCTTGATGCCATTGGCGAACTCGATCATCTCGCCCGCCTGGACATTGTCGAGGCCGTGGATACGGGCGATACCGTCACCTACCGACAGCACGGTGCCGACCTCTGAAACGACGGCTTCGGTGCCGAAATTGGCGATCTGGTCCTTGATGACCTTGGAAATTTCTGCGGCGCGGATGTCCATTTTTCTACTCTCAGCCTTTCATCGCGGTAGCGAGGGAGTTCAATCGGGTTTGAATGCTGTTGTCGATCAGCGTGGAGCCGATCTTTACGGTCAGGCCGCCGAGGATGGCAGGATCGACCTTTGCGTGGATGGCAACGTCGCGGCCGACGCGCTCTTTCAGCTTGGCGGCAATTGCGGCGTTCTGCGCCGGGGTAAGCGGATGGGCCGATGTGACCTCGGCGGTCATCTCGCCACGCTCCGCAGCAGCCAGCGCAGCAAAGGCGCGGGCGACAGCGCCAGTTTCGGCAAGGCGGCGGTTGTCGGCGAGCACGCCCAATATATTCGCGGTCAGCCGGTCGAGCTTCATCGCGCTTGCGATGGCTGCGACGGCGCTCTTGGCATCGTCGCGCGAAACTGAGGCATCGGTGGTCAGCGCGGCAAAATCGGCTGATTCGCCCAAAGCTGCCTGCACCTTGACAAGGCTGGCCTCGACAGCGGCAACAGCGTTCGATTCGCGCGCCAGATCGAAGAGCGCAGTGGCATAGCGCCCTGCAAGGCTGGCCTGCACATTAGCCTGATTGCCGCTGGAAACATCCACGCGTTTGGGTCCTTAAAAAACAGACGGAAATTATCGGCGACTGCGGAGCGGAGGAATCGTCCAACCGCCAAGTCGCGGCGCGCCTAGCAGGGAGTTTGTTGCGATGCAAGATAGTGGATTTTAGAAACTCTGCGATCTCTGCGGCCTCTGCGTGAACCATTCTCTTTTAAAGTTCACGCAGAGGTCGCAGAGTGCGCAGAGAAAAGGAGTAAGCGATGGGGCAAATGATTCGCATGATGATGGACGACGGCGTGGAGATCGCCGTCTATCATGCTGAACCATCCGGCGAACGCCGCGGCGGGCTGGTGCTGATCCAGGAGATATTCGGCGTCACCGATCATATCCGCGAATTGTGCAACGAATATGCGGCGGATGGCTATGAGGTGCTTTCCCCTGCGCTGTTCGATCGCGAGGCGCCGGGTTTCGAATGTGATTACACGGGCGAGCAGTTTGCCGAAGCAGTTCGGCTTGCGCGCGAAGTCCATCCCTTCCTGCAATCCTGCAAGGATGCACAGACTTGCATTGATGCGTTGAAGGACAAGGGCCCGGTTTTCATCACCGGCTATTGCTATGGCGGCTCGGTCGCGTGGCGGATGGCGCAAATCAGCCCCGACCTCTCCGCCGCGAGCAGCTATTATGGCAGCCTTGTTCCTACCCAGTTTGCTGATGAAGCCCCCCGCTGCGCCACCATCGCCCATTTCGGCCGCTTCGACCAGGGCATCCCGATGGAGGGCGTCGAGGCGCTGATCGCCAAGGAACACCCGACCGCGCAGATTTTCGTTTACGACGCCAACCACGGCTTCAACAGCGATCGCCGCAAGGATTATCATGAGCCTAGCGCGGAACTGGCGCGCGAGCGGACGTTGGGGTTGTTCAGGGCTTGTGGTGGATAGAGCTTGCCACTGGTGGCTTCTTGCGTTATAACACTCGTATGAACATGCAGCTCAAAGTGACCAAGATCGGCAACAGCGCGGGCGTGATCCTGCCGAAGGAGTTGCTTGCTCGCCTCCGTATTGAGGTTGGCGACGCTATCTTCGCGACCGAGGCCCCCGATGGCGTTCGGCTTACCGCATCTAACCCCGACTTCGCGGCGAAGATGGCAGCGGCTGAAACCATCATGCGCGAAGATCGCGATATCCTGCGTGTATTAGCGCAATGACCAAGACCGCTCGTATCGAGCCGGTCTGGCTCGATGCCGAGGTGGCACTGGCCATTCATGACCGGCAACTGGCAGAACATGGCGGAGGCGTTGGCGTCCGCGATACGGGGATGCTCGACTCCGCGCTGGCCCGCCCGCTCAACCGCTGGACTTATGGCGAAGACGATCTGTGTGCACTTGCCGCTGCCTATGCGTTCGGCGTGGCGCGCAATCATCCTTTTGTCGATGGCAACAAGCGGACGGCGTGGGTGCTCGCGCGTCTGTTTTTGAAACTCAATGCGATCGAAATTGCCTTCAAACCAGACGATGCGATCAACACCGTGCTCGCCCTCGCCGCTGGCGAACTCAGCGAGGCGGAACTGACCGACTGGTTCCGTACCCACATTGCCCCCGCGCAGACGTAGCGTTTTTGACAGACTCAGGCGTGCAACTGCACTATATCGAGTGAAAGCTTTAGGAGGAGCATGACCATGGCCACCGCTGCAGAACCCGCCAATGACGATCATATCCGCGCCGCCGTTTCGGACGAGGAATGGGCGATCCGGGTCGATCTCGCCGCCGCCTACCGGCTGGTCGCGCATTATGGCTGGGACGATATCATCTTCACCCACCTCTCGGCACGGGTGCCGGGGCCGGAGCATCATTTCCTGATCAACCCCTATGACATGATGTTCGAAGAGATTACCGCGTCGAGCCTCGTCAAGATCGATGTCGAGGGGCAGCCGGTGGTGCCGACCTCGCACCCCGTCAATCCGGCGGGTTTCACCATCCACTCCGCGATACATATGGCGCGCGAAGATGCCGGCGCAGTGATGCATTTGCATACGCCTGCCGGACAAGCGGTGAGCGCGATGGAATTCGGCCTCTTGCCGCACACGCAAACCGCGATGATCGCGCTGCACAATGTCGCCTATCATGAATATGAAGGTATCGCGACCGAGCTGGAGGAGCGCGAACGGCTGGTGCAGGACATTGGCGACAAGCATCTGATGATCCTGCGCAATCATGGCACGCTTGCAGTGGGTGAAACGGTCGCCGATTGCTTCATGCGGCTCTATTTCCTGGAACGCGCCTGCGATGCGCAGGTGAAGATGCTGAGCGCGGGCTATGACCGGCTCTACAACCCGCCGCAAGGAACGCCGGAAAAGGTTGAAACACAGACCGCTCCGGGATTGATTGCGATGGTTTCCAGGGCCCTCGCATGGCCTGCGCTGTTGCGGAAACTTGACCGGATTGATCCGAGTTTCCGGAAATAAAACTGCGCTTTACCGCATCGTCGCCCCGCACTTGATGCGGGGCTTGGCTTTTCTCTGTGGTGCCAAAAAAAGCCCAACCCCGTGTCAAGCACGGGGTGACGATATGGGCTAGTGACGGGAGCGATAGACGCACTTGCGTTCCACAAACGTTCCGCCTACATCGGCCGCATGGCCAAACCCAAAAAACGCTATGTCTGTCAGGAATGTGGGAGCGTCGCTTCGCGCTGGCAGGGGCAGTGCGAGGATTGCGGCAGCTGGAACAGCCTGGTCGAGGAGGCCGGGGCGACGGTCTTCGAGATGAAGCATCATTTGCAGTCGGGCGGGCGCGATGTCGCGCTGGTCGGACTCGACAGCGATATCAAGCTGCCCGAGCGCGCCTCCACTGGAATAGCCGAATTCGACCGCGCGCTTGGCGGCGGACTGGTGCCGGGCTCGGCGACCCTGCTGGGCGGCGACCCGGGGATCGGGAAATCGACCCTGCTGTTACAAGCGGCGGCGAATCTGGCGCGGCGCGGGCTGCAGGTCGCCTATATTTCGGGCGAAGAGGCAGTCGATCAGGTTCGGCTGCGTGCGCAGCGGCTGGGCCTTGGTGATGCGCCGGTGCAACTCGCTGCGGCAACTTCGGTGCGCGATATCCTCACGACCTTGGGCGGGGCCAACCCTCCGGCATTATTGGTAATCGATTCGATCCAGACGATGCACAGCGACCTGATCGAAGGTGCGCCGGGCACGGTCAGTCAGGTCCGCGCTAGCGCGCAGGAGCTGATCCGTTTTGCCAAGGAACGTGGCACTGCGCTGATGCTCGTCGGCCATGTCACCAAGGATGGCAGCATTGCCGGCCCGCGCGTGCTCGAACATATGGTCGATACCGTGCTGGCGTTCGAGGGCGAGCGCAGCCATCAATACCGCATCCTGCGCGCCAACAAGAACCGCTTCGGCGGCACGGACGAGATCGGCGTCTTCGCAATGGCAGAGGAAGGGCTGGCGGAGGTTGGTAATCCGTCGGCGTTGTTTCTCACTGACCGGGCGGAGCAGGTGACTGGGGCCACGGTGTTCCCTGCGCTGGAGGGCACGCGCCCGGTGCTGGTCGAAATCCAGGCGCTGACGGTGCGCCTGTCGAGTGGCGCAACCCCGCGCCGCGCGGTGGTCGGCTGGGACAGCGGGCGGCTGGCAATGATCCTTGCCGTGCTTGAGGCGCGCTGCGGGCTCAGCTTTTCGACCTGCGAGGTGTATCTGAACATCGCAGGCGGCTATCGCATTTCCGATCCTGCCGCCGATCTGGCGGTCGCGGCGGCGCTCGTTTCAGCACTGTCGGAGCGGCCCTTGCCATCGGACATGGTGCTGTTCGGCGAGGTCGCGCTCTCGGGCGAAATCCGACCTGTCGCGCATGGCGGCTTGCGGCTAAAAGAAGCGGCAAAGCTCGGTTTCAACCAGGCGCTGGTCCCGCCCTCGGCTCCGCAGGCAAAGGGCATATCGGCCAAGAGCTTTCGCACGCTTGCCAATCTCGTTGACCATATCCTTGGGCGCGATTAACTCGAAGGCATGACCGCACTCGATATCATTGTCCTGTTCCTGATCGGCGCAGGAGCCATTTTCGGCTTCATGCGCGGTTTTGTGCAAGAGGCGCTGTCGCTGATCGCCTGGATCATGATCATCGCAGCAATCCGCATATTGCACGGACCGGTATCGGGGTGGCTGACCGATCCGGTGGGCAGCGAGGCGGGTGCCGCAGTGCTGGCGTTTCTGGCTATTGTCGTCATCACCTATGCGCTGGGCCGCCTGATCGCCAAAAAAATCGGCGAGAAGTCGCGCAAGTCGGTGCTGGGCCCGGTCGATCGCGTGCTGGGTTTCGGCTTCGGCGCGGTCAAGGGGCTGATCGGGGCGACGCTGATTTTCCTCTTCCTTGTCATGGTTTACGAAACGGCCTTTGGCGGCAAGTCGGACAGGCCCGAATGGATGACCACGTCACGCACCTATCCGCTACTTAACGCCAGCGGCGATGCGCTCTCGACCTTCATCCGCGAGCGGCAAGAGGCTGGCGAAGAGACACCATGACGGTCGAGGGGGGGCAAAGTCTTTATAGCAGGGATATTTTGCGGCTCGCAACGGCCCTGCCGCATGGCGACCGTCTCGCCAATCCCGATGGCAGCGCCACACGCCGCTCGCATATCTGCGGCAGCGAAGTGACTGTCGATGTCGCAGTCGAAGGTGGCAGAGTGACTGAAATCGCGATCCGGGCCAATGCCTGTGCGCTGGGGCAGGCATCGGCTGCCCTCCTACGCGATGCTGCCATCGGCATGACGGCCTCTGAGGTGCAGGAGCGCATGTTGTCTGTCCAAAAGGGCCTGGCAGGCGAAGGCGAAATAGCTGCCGGTTGGTCGGCGCTTGCCTATGCGCGCGACTATCCTGCGCGGCACGGCGCGATCCTGTTACCCTTTGAAACGCTGCTCGCGGCAATCGGGGAAGCCCGGAACTGATGGAGGAAGCAGGCCACCATTTGTTGACCGATGTACTATTCGGCGGCTCGGTGCTGCTGGGCTCGGCGCTGGTTGCGGTGCTGCTGTTCAGGCGGTTGGGGCTGGGCGCAGTGCTTGGCTATCTGGTCGCGGGCATCATCATCGGGCCCGATGGTCTTGGCCTGATCGGAGAGGCCGAGACGATTTTGGGCTTTGCCGAAATCGGCATCATCCTGCTGCTGTTCCTCGTCGGGCTGGAACTGTCACCCACGCGGCTTTGGGTCATGCGGCGCGACATTTTGCTGTTCGGACCGTTGCAGGTGGCGCTGTGCGGTCTTGCCATGTTTGCGATCATCTATTTCATCTTGCCGTTCAGCTGGCAGGCGGCATTGGTGCTAGGGCTGCCCTTGGGGCTGAGCTCAACCGCGCAGGTGCTGCCATTGCTGCAATCGCGCGGGCGGATGAAAACCGATTATGGAGAAAAGAGTTTCTCCATCCTGCTGTTTCAGGATCTGTCGATCGTTCCGCTGCTCACCATCGTTGCCGCGCTCTCGCGCGCGCCGCAGCCTGAGGGTGCGGTCGGGGGCTGGTTGCTGGCGCTCTATGCGGTGTTGGCAATTGCCGGGCTGGTGCTGGCGGGCAAATTCCTGCTGTCGCCCTTGCTGAAACTTGTCGGACGGGTTTCGGAGAAGGAGCTGTTCATCGTCACCGGCCTGTTCGCCGTATGCGCCAGTGCTGCGTTGATGCAGTCGATTGGCGTATCGGCGGCTCTGGGGGCATTTGTCGCAGGCGTGATGCTGGCCGAATCGCCCTACCGGCATGAGCTGGAGGCGGATATCGACCCCTTCCGCTCGATCCTGCTTGGCCTGTTCTTCCTTGCCGTCGGCATGATGCTCGACCTCGATGTCATTACTGCGCAGCCGATGCTGGTTATCGCGTTGGCCGCGACGCTGGTAGTCGTGAAAACCGGCATCATCTTCGGCCTTGGTCGCTTGTTCGGGCTGAAGTCCAGCGCCGCTCTCATCATGGCGCTTTTGTTGAGCCAGGGCGGCGAGTTCGGCTTTGTGCTTTTCGCTGCCGCGCAAGGCGCGCTATTGATCGAGCCGGAGGCCGCCAGCCTGTTTGGCGCGGTCGTAACTTTATCGATGGCGACGACGCCGTTCCTGATGATCCTCGCCGGAAAACTGGCCGACCGCAAGCAAAAGCGCGAGGTGCAGCTCGACGATCCCGAACTTGCCGCGCAGGCCAATGTCATTGTCGTTGGCCATGGCCGGTTCGGGCAGCAGGTGTCGCAGATCATGCAGGCTGCAGGACGCAGTGTGACGCTGATCGATATCAACCCTGAAACCATCGATCTTAGTGGCGAGTTCGGACGCAAGGTTTTCTACGGCGATGGCACGCGGATAGATCTTTTGCAACGCGCCGGCGCCGACAAGGCATGCGCGATATTTTTCTGCATGAATGACCGCGAATTTGATGCAGAGGCGCTGATCCCGATCCGCCAGACTTTCCCGAAGACCAAGGTTTTCACCCGCGCTTACGACCGGCGTCAGCTGATCGAGCTGATGCAGGACAAGGATCTGGTCATCGTCCGCGAAACGTTTGAATCCTCGATCAAGCTTGCTGCCGAAGGCCTGAAATCCTTTGGCCTCGCCAAAACGCAGATCGAGGCTATCGTCGCCGAATTTCGCGCCCGCGACCGCAACCGGCTGATCGCGCAATTTGAAAGCGGCGATATGCACGCCGGACAGCGGCACAGCTTTGGTGGTGACGATTCGGACGATTTCCTGCTCGATCAGGCTTGAGCGTCTTCGTCCAGAAAGGCTGCGACATCGGCCAGATCGACATCCTTGGCAAGGAAGGTATTCCCGATGCCATTGGCCAAAAGGAAGGGCAGGGTGCCGCCCGACTTTTTCTTGTCATGCAGCATATGCGCAACCAGCGCTTCCCCGCTTGCATTGACGCCTGCCTCGGCCAGCGTTGTCGGTAGCCCCGATCTTTGCAATAGCGCGGCGGTTCGTGAGGCATCCTCGATCCCGCAATGCCCGCGCCGCACGGAATAGCGGAATGCCAGCGCCATTCCGGCAGCCACAGCCTCGCCATGCAACAGGCGGTCCGAATATCCCGTCTCGGCCTCCAGCGCATGGCCGAAAGTATGGCCAAGGTTGAGGAGCGCGCGGGTACCCGTCAGTTCGCGCTCGTCTTCAGCAACGATGCGCGCCTTCGCCTCGACCGACCGCGCGATTGCATATTCGCGCGCCTGACTGTCGCCTGCGAAAAAAGCTCCGGCATTATCTTCGCACCAGCTGAAAAACTCCGGGTCGTCGATCAGACCATATTTGACCACCTCGGCAAAGCCTGCCGCAAGTTCGCGGCGCGGCAGCGTTTCCAATATCGCCGGGTCGATCAGCACCAATGAGGGCTGATGAAACGCACCGACGAGATTCTTGCCTGCGCGGCTGTTGATTGCGGTCTTGCCGCCGACACTGCTGTCCACCTGCGCCAGCAATGTCGTTGGAATCTGGATGAAATGGCAGCCGCGCTTGACGATGTGCGCGGCAAAACCGGTAATGTCGCCCACGACGCCGCCACCGAGCGCGACAATATGATCGCTGCGTTCGACATGGTTGGCGAGCAGCCAGTCGGTCAACGCCTCCAGCTGGGCCCAATTTTTTGACCCTTCGCCAGCCGGCAAGGTGAAGCACTCTGCAGCAATGTTGCTTGCCTCCAAAGCGCGCAGCAACTGTGGCAAAACGGCCGTTGCCACATTGCTGTCGGTCACCACCAACAACCGCCCGGCCCGCGCAAAGGGCTTCAGAATCTCGCCCGCCTGCGCAAGCAGCCCGGCTTCGATACGAACGGTATAGCCATTTTCTTTCAGGCCGACATTAATCACGGGCATAGCGGCAGGACTTTCAAAATCTGTTCGACGGTGCGGGCGTGTGGGGCGGAATCGCTGCGCACATGATAATCGGCCAGCGCATAGACAGGCGAGCGCCTCTCAATCAATCCGGACAGCACGACGCGCGGGTCCTTGCCGATGAGCAACGGACGGTGATTGCGCCGGGAAACCCGGGCAACAAGCACATTGATGTCGGCATCGATCCATACCGAATAAGTGCTATCCTTGATAAGCGCGCGGGTCGCATCGTTGATGAATGCCCCGCCACCCGTTGCGATCACCTTGGGACCTTCGCCGATCAGCCGCGCGATAACCCGCCGCTCGCCATCACGAAAATAATCCTCGCCAAACTTTTCGAATATCTCCGATATTGTCATGCCGGCAGCGCGCTCAATCTCTTCATCGGTATCGATAAAGGGGACGCCAAGTTGCGTAGCCAATATTCGTCCAACGGTCGATTTGCCGACGCCCATCATGCCGACCAGAACAACCGGACGATCAAGCCCTGACTGTTTCGCCTGTCCGCTGTGCTGATGGTTCCCTGCCGAAGTCATTGCGATGCGGCCTATATATCGGCTAGGCGCAAGCGGAAAGCTGTTTGCAGACCACCGGATTCGGGCTGCGGACAAAAGGGGAGGAATGGTGCAGTTTATCCGTCGTCGCGGCGTCATGCTGCTTCTGCTTGCCTGTTCGGCGATAGCGCTGCTAATTTTTCTCGAATGGCTGGGAAGCGAACAGCCGCAAAAATGGGTCGAAACGCCGATTGCCGTTCCTGCCGAAGACAGCAGCGCGGCAAAGGGCGGGAGCAAGGATGGTTTATGAGTTTGCGGCGCTTATCTTCGCTGATCCTGATCTCGACAGGCGTGGTGGCGATCGGCGTTGCCCTGCCCGTGCTCGGTCAGCAGGGGCCGGAATCGCTGCTGCCACCCGGCTTTGGCGATCCGGCGCCACCGCCCACCCAACCCTCGAACACGCCCGCGCCCAAGCAGGGAAGCGACGCGCCTTCGATGCCAAAGTCCGAAACAGGCGCATCTCAAGCGCCTACCGCAGTGACAGCCGCAGATGAGGATGAGGAAGATGAGGAGGAGGAGGTCACCGAGGTCCGCTATGATGTGCCTCCGACCGCGCGCCGTTCGCTGAAACAGATTGGCATTATGTCAGAGGCGAATGGCGGCCTGCCGGTTACGGCTTTTGGCTCGATCAAGGGCTCATTTCTGATCGACAGTGCACGCAGCATCAAAGGTCCGCTTGCCTCACGCTGGGGTACGATCATGACACGGCGAGCCCTTGCCAGCCGGACGAATACGCCTGCCGACGTCAATGGTGCCGATTGGGTAGCGGAACGGGCCGCGTTGATTTTGCGGATGGGTGATGCGGTGGTTGCGCGGCAGCTGGTGCAACAGGTCGATGCGGGCACCTATTCAAAACGGCTGCTTGAAGTAGCCATGCCCATCTACCTCGCCAATGCCGACCTTTCGGGCATGTGCCCGCTAAGCGAAGCAGGCGCGCAGCGGACCGAATCCCCTGAATGGAAAACATCGCAGTCGATCTGCGCTTCGCTCGCGGGTGAACAGGGCCGGGCAACCTCGCTTCTGACCCAGGTGCGCAATCGCGGCTGGGTGAAGGGGATAGACTATCTCTTGACCGAAAAGGCGGTCGGTGCCGGGACGAACGGTCGACGCACGGTCAAGATCGAATGGGACAAGGTCAATTCGATGACCAACTGGCGGCATGGCATGGCGCAGGCGACCGGAATTGAACCTCCCGAAGCGCTATATGCCAATATGGGCCGCGAGGTTGATGGCTGGCGCGTTCAACTGCCGATGGTGTCGGTCAAGACGCGCGTTGACACTGCCAATGGCGCGGCGGCGATTGGCGTTCTGTCCAACAGGGCAATGGTCGATATCTACGCTCTGGCGTCCGAGGATGCAGACATTGCCGACAATATCAGTACCGCTGCGGCCAATGTACGCACGGCCTTTGTCGGCGGCAGCGATTCGGCCAAGATTTCGGCGATGCAAAGCCTGTGGGACTCGGCAGACAATGAGGTACAGCGACGCGCGATGCTGGTGCTGACCGCGCGCGCGGCTGCGCTGATTGCCCCCAATTCGGGCAATGCGGGCGACGCCGACCGGCTCATCGCATCCATGTTCAGCGGCGGCTTCGATGCGCAGGCGGCGCGCTGGCTCGATAGCGTCGACGAAGGTTCGCTTGCCTGGGGCATGCTGGCAACCGGATCGCCCGAATGGGCAACGATGGTAGATGCCGGTGCGCTGGACGATTATCAGGGGAATGACGACAGCGAAAATAACCATAAATCGGCACTGCTTGCAGCAGGCCTTGCTGGTCTGGGCCGCATTTCCGCCGAGACATTGACCGATTTTTCTTCTGATATCGAAGTCAACATTACCCGCGAAAGCAAATGGAGCCGCGCAATCCGCGCCGCAGCCAGTCGGGGGGAGAGCGGAACCGTCGTGCTGCTGGCGGCTGCCGGACTACAGGCCAGTAACTGGAGCAATGTCCCCGCCCATCATCTCTACCACATGGTCAGCGCGCTGCGCACCGTAGGGTTGGAGGCAGAGGCACGGATGCTTGCTGCCGAAGCGGTCGGTTTTGGCTAAGGTGCCAGCGTCCTCTGAGGATGGCTTGGGCTCCCCGTCGGCAATAGGCGGCAACGCCGACAGCGCGCTTGTCGAACGCTATATGGAAATGATGGTCGCCGAGCGCGGGGTCGCGCGCAACACCGCGCTTGCCTATCGCAGCGATATTGCGCAGGCCTCCGATGCGCTGGCTGGCGGGCTCGCTGCGGCAACACGCGAATCGCTGACCACGCTCGCGGCGGGTTGGGGTGCACTTGCCAACAGCTCGGTCGCGCGCAAGGCTGCGGCCCTGCGCGGCTTTTTCGGCTTTCTGGAGCAGGAAGGTTTTCGCAACGACAATCCATCGTCGGCCCTGCCTCGCCCCGTGCAAATGCGTGGGCTACCCAAAATATTGGACCAGCAGGAGGTAGAGGCGCTGTTCAAGGTGATCGAGGAAAGGCTGGCAAAGGCCAAACCCTCTCCGCTGGATTACCGGCTTTCGGCGCTGGTCGAGCTGCTTTATGGTTCGGGATTGCGCGCTTCCGAGCTGGTGGCGCTGCCACGTGGGTCGGTAATGCGCGACCGGCCGTTCATCATCCTGACCGGAAAGGGCGACAAGGAACGGTTGGTTCCGATATCCGATCGGGCAAGGCAGGCGGTCGGTGCCTGGCATGCCTTTGTGCCAAAGGATTCGCGCTATCTGTTTCCCTCGCGCGCGGCACGGACTGCTGGAAAGGGCGATGTTCCGATCAGCCGCATCCGCCTTTTCCAGATCATCCGCGAACTGGCCGCTCAATCGGGGATCGATCCTGCAAAGGTTAGCCCGCACGTCTTGCGCCATGCCTTTGCAACGCATCTGCTGGCGGGCGGAGCCAATCTGCGCGCCTTGCAGGCGATGCTTGGCCATGCCGACATCGCCACAACGCAAATTTACACGCATGTCGACAGCAGCAAGCTGGTAGAGCTCGTCAACAAACGCCATCCGCTGGCGAACCGAACGCTTTCGCGCTGAGGGCAAAGCCGCGTTGACCGCGCGTGCGCCACGCACTATCGCCGCCGCCATGACTGTTTACCTCGATTTCGAAAAACCTGTCGCTGCGCTTGAAGAGCGGATTGCAGAGCTTGAGGAAGCCGCAGACGAAAGCGAAATCAATGTCAGCGCCGAGGTCGCCAAGCTGCGGGCAAAGGCGGACAAGCTGCTTGCCGACACCTATGCAAAACTGACCCCGTGGCAGAAAACGCAGGTGGCGCGCCACCCAGAGCGTCCGCATTTCAAACATTATGTCGCTTCGCTGTTCGGCGATTTCCTCCCGCTCGCGGGCGACCGCGCCTTTGGCGATGACCAGGCGATCCTTGGAGGGTTGGCCCGGATGGGCGACCGCCGCGTCGTCGTAATCGGCCATGAAAAGGGTGACGATACCGCAAGCCGCCTCCGCCATAATTTCGGCATGGGAAAACCTGAGGGCTATCGCAAGGCGATCAGGCTGATGGACCTTGCCGACCGCTTCGGACTTCCTGTCGTGACCCTCGTTGACACATCGGGGGCGTTCCCCGGAGTGCAGGCCGAAGAGCGCGGGCAGGCCGAAGCCATTGCCCGTTCGACCGAAAAATGCCTGACGCTTGGCGTGCCGATGATTGCCTGCATTGTGGGCGAGGGCGGATCGGGCGGCGCGGTTGCCCTGGCCGCCGCCGACCGCATATTGATGTTCGAACATGCGGTCTATTCGGTGATCTCGCCCGAAGGCTGCGCGTCGATCCTCTGGCGCACCAATGACAAGGCTGCCGATGCGGCGCAGGCAATGCGGATGACCGCGGACGATTTGAAGACGCTCGGCGTGATCGACCAGATCGTGCGCGAACCGATGGGCGGCGCGCACCGCGAACCGCAAATTGCCATCGCCAATCTGGGGCAGGCAATTGCTGCAAATCTGGCGGCGCTGGAGCCTCTGGACCGCGCGGCTTTGCGGCAGGCGCGCCATGCCAAGTTCCTGAAAATGGGACAGTTCTGACCGTTCAGCGGAACTTAAAGCGCGTCATGCCAGTTTTGCGAACCGGATTTGAAATTTTACGCGCGGATTGTCGATAATTTGCTATCCTGCGCCTGAACTGGAGGAGTTGGGAAGCATGCGGAACCTGTTGAGACACAAGGCTTTGCTGGTGGTTGGCGCGTCGATGCTGGTTGCCACCACGTCGATGTCGGTTCCCGTTGAGGCTGCAAAAAAGACCAAGGCGCCTGCCGCCGTCAAACCCTTTACCGCCAAGGAAAAGGAAACCGGCGCGAAATATCACCCCGAAATATTGAAGGAATTCGGCGGGGCCTATCAAAGCCCGCAGACGGCCTATGTCGAGCGGGTGGGCAAGAAAATTGCGCTGCAATCGGGGTTGGCCACTGCTGAAAATGACTTCACCGTCACCTTCCTCAACTCCCCGGTAAATAACGCCTTCGCCATAGAGGGCGGCTATGTTTACATCACCCGCCAGCTTGCCGCACTATGCAACAGCGAGGCTGAAATGGCAGGCGTGCTGGGGCATGAAGTCGGCCATACCGCCGCGCGGCACAGCAAGAAGCGGCAACAACAATCCACGATCGCGGGCATATTGGGCGTATTGGGAACGATCGGCGGGGCAGTGCTTGGCGATGCCCCTGGGCTGCTCGGCGCTCTGGGCGGTGCGGCGCGCGAATATTCCGGCGCGCTCGCGCAACTATTTACCCTGTCCTATTCGCGCGGGCAGGAGGAGGAGGCCGACGATCTCGGCATTCGCTATTTGAGCGGGGCAGGCTATGACCCGACCGCATTGTCCGACATGCTGCGCTCGCTTGCCCTGCAAACGGCGGTTGATGCAAAAACGGCAGGACAAGGTGAGGGCGGTGTGCCCGAATGGGCAAGCACACACCCTGACCCTGCAAAGCGTGTCGTTCGTGCAGCGAACAATGCCAAACGCTATCCGGCGGCGACCTTCCGCAATGCCGATGCGTATCTCACGCAGATCAACGGAATGCTGTACGATGACGATCCGCGCGAAGGCGTGATCGACGGGCAGGATTTTGTCCATCCCGACCTGCGGCTGAAATTCTCGGTCCCTTCCGGTTACGGCATGGCGAACAGTTCGCAGGCCGTGTCGATCAACGGTAGCGGCGGCAGGGGCATGTTCACAACAGCAGCCTATAATGGCAATCGCGAAGCCTATATCGACGCCGCATTCAAGGCGATTGCGGGCGAGAACCAGACCATAAATTATGGCAGCATCAGCCAGACGACGGTTAACGGCATTCCAGCCTTCAGTTCCAGCGCGACGGTGCAGACCCAAAATGGCAATGTGCGGGTAACGGTGTTTGCCTATGAATTCGGGGCCAATCAGGCCTTTCATTTCGTGACGATAACGCCCGTCAATTCGGCACCCTTCACCTCAATGTATCAAAGCGTTGCGCGTATCTCCAAAGCGGAAGCCGATGCCGTCAAGCCGCGCAAAATCCGCGTGGTGACTGTCGGGCGCTCGGATACCATCGCCTCGCTCGCGGGCCGTATGGCTTACAAGAATTTCCAGACCGACCGCTTCCTTGCGCTGAATGGCATGACCAGCAGTTCGACGCTGAAAACGGGGCAAAAGGTCAAGATCGTCACCTATTGACGCGGAACGTAGAAATGCCCCGGTATGAACCGGGGCATTTCCATTCGGCCTCTGGCGACCAGTGGGGTTGAGGCCGGGTTCAAGCTTTAACGGAGCAGGTTCATCACACCTTGCTGGCTCTGGTTGGCCTGCGCCAGCATCGCGGTCGATGCCTGCGACAGGATCTGCGCTGCGGCCAGCTTGGTCGATTCCGCCGAGAAATCCGCATCGGCGATGCGCGATTTTGCGTCCGTCAAATTTGTGGCGGTCGATGTCAGATTATTGACGGTCGCTTCCAGACGGTTTTGCGCCGCACCAAGGCTGGCACGCTGCGTCGCAACCGTGTCGATTGCCGTGCTGATCGCTGCCATCGCGGTGGAGGCGCCAGCAATTGTCGACATGTCGACCGTGTTTACAGCAAGGCCGGTGGCATTCATGCTGGTGAAGGCGATGGCAACGGTCTGGCCCGTGTCGACACCCGTCTGGATGTTGAACGTGCCGGCAGCGTTAAAGAGGTTGGTGCCGTTGAAGTCGGTGCGACCGGCGATGTCGTCGATCTGGCCGAGCAGCGCGGTCACTTCGGTCTGGATCGCGGCCCGGTCGGACGTTGCAGTGGTGCCGTTGGCCGCCTGGACCGAAAGTTCGCGCGTCCGCACAAGGATGTTGGACACTTCGCCCAGTGCACCTTCGGCAGTCTGCCCCAGCGAGATACCGTCATTGGCGTTGCGCACGGCCTGATTGAGGCCACGCACCTTGGCGTCCATCCGCGTTGCGATGGCGAGACCTGCGGCGTCGTCTTTGGCGCTGTTGATACGCTTGCCGCTCGACAGGCGCTCCATGGCGGTACCAAGCATTTTGTTGGCGACCCGCGAGCTGTTCTGGGCGCGAAGTGCGCTCACATTGGTGTTGATTACAGTCATTGTCTGTCCTTTCTGGCTGGCTGCCTCGGGAAGCGGAGCGGCCACGAAAGGCTGTAACGGCTGTGGCGGGGGGTGATTTAGCGATCAGCGTCAATTTTCCGCCGTTTGCAATTTCGAACCAATGGGATTTCTCTGATAAACCTCTGGAAATAAATAAAAAACATGAATTGGCACACTCGTTGCATCTAATCCCGCGCAGGCAATGATGCCTGTTTGCCAGTGCGGGAAATTGCAATGTCAGCGATCGATCAGAGCCGCCTTTTGCAGATGCGCTCGACGATATTGAACCAGAATGCTGCGCTGCAACGCGCAGCTGGCAAGGATGTCGTCGGCGTTCCTCCTGCTGCCGTGCAGCCTGAGGCTCCAGTCTCTTTCGGGAAGACGATGAACGATGCGCTGCAGGCCGTCAGCGCGCAGCAGGCAAAAGCGTCCGAACTTTCCGCCGCCTATGAACGCGGCGACACGCACGACATCGTATCGGTGATGGTCGAGCGGCAGAAAGCCTCGCTGGGTTTCGAGGCGACGGTGCAGGTGCGGAACAAACTTCTGTCCGCCTATCGCGACATCATGAACATGCCGGTGTAAGCGATGGCCGATCAGCAAATCCTCGCCCCCGACGCAACCGGCCCCGCGCGTGGCACCCTTGTGCCAGCAAAGATTCCTGCCTTTGCAGGCCTAGAAAATTTCGTCCGGCAACCTGCTGTTGTGCGTGCATTGCCCGCGCTTGCCATGTCCGGAGCAATCGGCATAGCGGCGCTCGCGTGGTTTGCATTCCAGTCCGCTCCGCAGTCGCCCCTCTACGCGGGGCTGGCAGATGCGGACAAGGCCGCGGTGGCAGAGGCGCTCCAGTCGTCAGGCATTGCCTTCACGCTCGATCAGGCGACCGGAACATTGTCCGTCGATGCCGACCGCGTGCACGAAGCGCGCATGTTGCTTGCCGGGCAAGGCTTGCCAAAGGCGCTGCCGTCTGGCGACAGTCTGATTGCGGCCCTGCCCATGGGATCGAGCCGCGCTGTCGAAGGCGAAACGTTGCGCGCGGCGCGTGAAGCCGATCTTGCACGCACGATCGAGGCAATCAACAGCGTGCGCAGCGCGCGCGTCCATCTGGCGATGGCGGAACCATCGGTCTTTGTGCGTGAAAACAAGCCTGCCGCCGCTTCGGTCATGCTGACCCTGCAGGATGGAAGGTCGCTGTCGGAGGCGCAGGTGCAGGCGATCCGCCATCTGGTCGCCTCGTCGGTTCCCGGGCTTGCCGCAGCCGAGGTGTCGGTGATCGACCAGAGCGGCGCACTGCTTTCATCGCAAAATGGCGTGAATGCCGAAAACCGGACATTCCAGCTGCAGATGCAGATGGAGGAGCGTTACCGGCAGGCGCTGATCGCGTTGCTCTCCCCGATGATCGGCCAGGGCAATTTCTCGGTCGAGGTCCACGCCGATGTCGACATGACCGAAAGCCAGGCAACGCGCGAAACCTATCCGGAAAATGATCGCGCGATCCGCAGCGAAGAGGGCAATAAATCTGTCAGCCAGGGGCAGGGCAACGCTATTGGCGTCCCCGGCGCGCTTTCGAACCAGCCACCTGCTGCGGCCCAGATCGCCAATACGCCCGAAGGCGCGCTGACCGTTCCCGGTCAGCCCGGTACCGAAAGCGCAGAGAATTTCGCCCGCACCTTCGACAACGGTCGCGAAATATCGGTGACGCACCAGCCGCAAGGCCGGTTGAAGCGCGTTACGGTGGCAGTGGCGCTTGCGCAGACGAAAGGCGCAAAGGCGCTCTCTGCTGCCGAGCTCGCCAAGATCGAAAATCTGGTCAAGGGCGCGGTAGGCTTCAGCGCGGAACGCGGCGATCTGGTTGCCATCAGCCAGCGGCCTTTTGTCGAGACCAAGGATGTCGAGGTCGCCCTGTGGGACCAGCCCTGGTTCTGGCCGCTGGTCCGCCAGGGCGGGGCCCTGCTTGCAGCATTGCTTGCCTTTCTCCTGATCGGGCGTCCGATCATCAAGGCCATGAAGGCAAAGGCCGAGGCGAAGGAAGCCCGCGAGACCGAACTGGAAACGCAGCTGATGTCGATTGCGTCGCCTGCGCCCGAAGCAGCCGCTGCCAAAGAGACCCGCACCGTCACGCTCGACATGATCGAGGCTGCCCCCAGCTATGAAGACCGCGCCAATCTCGTTCGCGCCTTTGTCCGGCAGGACAGCGCGCGCGCCGCCCAGGTCGTCCGCCAGCTGATGCAGGAGAAAGCGCGTGGATGAAGATGAAGTGATGGAAGCCGAAGCGCCTGCGGCCCCCGAAATTTCCGGTGACATGGCGGCGGCAATCCTGCTGATGCTGCTCGACGAGGACGAAGCGGCGACGGTGCTGAAGCATTTCGATGCCGACGAAGTGCGGCTGATGGGGTCGGCAATGTTCAACGTCGCGCAGGCAAGCGAAGCCGACGTTGAACTGGCGCTGGACCGCTTTGTCATGAGCAGCCGTTCGGTCTCGGCGCTGTCAGTTGGCACCGAGACACGCATCCGCAATGTCATGCACAGCGCGCTGGGCAATGTTCGTGCCGACAATCTGTTGACCGCCATCGCTCCACAATCAAGCTCGGCAGCACTCGATGCGCTGCGCTGGATGGATGTGGCCACAATCCGCCAATTGCTGGTCGAGGAAAACCATCAGGTCGGGGCAATCATCCTGTCGGTGCTGACGCCCGATATTGCCGGAGCTGCGCTTCAGGGGCTGGATGAAGGATTGCAGGCTGAGCTGGTCTTTCGCGCTGCGCGGCTTACGCATGTGTCGGCTGAGGCCATCGAGGATCTTGAGGATCTGCTGGTTACCGCAACGGCCACTTCGGGTGCGCATGCCAGTATGAAGCTCGGCGGCAAATCCGACGCAGCGAAGATCGTCAACAGCCTGCCAAAGGCTGTCGGTGAACGCGTGCTCCGTTCGGTCAAGAAAATGGACAAGTTCCTGGCCGAAGCCATCGAAGAGGAAATGTTCGTCTTCGAAAATCTGAATGAGCTCGATGCCAAAAATCTGGGCACGGTATTGCGCTCGGTCGATGCCTCGGCGCTATCGTTGGCACTGAAGGGCGCGGAACCGGCGATGATCGACCGTTTCCTTGCAACAATGTCGGCGCGCGCTGCAGAAACGATCCGCGACGAAATGGCCGAAATGCCCTTGGTCAAGCGCGCCGATGTCGAAGAAGCGCAGCGCACGATCATTGCGATTGCCCGCTCGCTCGCCGCCGATGGCACGATCATGATGAGCAGCAAAGGCGACGATTATGTCTGATGCCCTCGTCCAGACCGTTCCGCTTGCCGCTGCCCATGCAGGCTTTTCGGCTTTCCGCGCTATTGTGCATGGCAAGGCACCTGTCGCACATCAGCCGATCGACGAAACGCCCGGCATCGACCGTTATGCGCAGGGACTGGCCGACGGGCAGGAAATGGCGGCAGCCGCCTTTGCGGCGGAGCGGGCGCATTACCAAGCACTGCTTGCCTCTGCCGAAAAACTGCAGTGCGAAGTCGATGAGGAGCTGACCCAGTTGATCGGCGAATCGGTCCTGATGCTGGTCAGCCAGATTATCGAAACGGCCCCTGTCGATGCCAGATGGCTGAATGCGCAGGTGAAAAAGGCCGTCGGTGTCATCGGCGATTGCGATGCGTCGCGCACGCTTCGGCTTAATCCGGATGACCTCGCCCTATTGTCAGCGGACGAATTGCCGCTGCCGGTGGTGACCGATGACATGCTGGCGCGCGGAGAATTGCGGGTGGATGGAAGTGCAGGCTGGATCGAACATGGCCGCAGCAGCTATCTTGCCGCGCTGCGCGGCGCATTATCGGCAGGGGATACGCTGTGAGCGGTCGTCTCGCCATTGCTACGCGTGCGATGCTCGATGGCATCGACCTGTCAGACGCCGCACCCCGGCAGATCGGCACGCTCGCGGCCCATGAAGGGCTGATGCTAGAGGTCGCCGGTTTCCCCCTGCCGCTCGGAACCAATGTCCGCGTCCAGGCAGGCGGCAGCTACATTCAGGGCGAGATCGTCGGATTTCATGGCGAGCGCAGCCTGGTCATGCCGTTTGAAACCAACGCGCCGCTTGCGGTTGGCGCACGCGTCGAACAGCATATGCATGGTGGCGTCGTGCCCTGCGGCCCCGCGCTGCTCGGTCGGATCGTCGATGCTAATGGCGCACCGCTCGATGGTCGTCCGCTTGCCGCATGCCGACAGTCATGGCCGCTCACCGGCAAGCGCAGCAATCCGCTGACGCGCGGGCGTGTGACTCAAGCCTTCGATATTGGCGTCCGCGCTATCAATGGCCTCTTGACCATCGGCGAAGGGCAGCGCGTTGCCATCATCGCCGGGTCGGGCGTCGGCAAATCGGTGCTGATGGGCCAGATGCTGGCAGGTGCCGAGTGCGACGTGCTTGTGGTCGGGCTGGTCGGCGAGCGTGCACGCGAGGTTAGCGATTTTGTCGAAACCAAACTGCCGACAGCCGTGCGCGAAAAGTCCGTCGTCGTGGCTGTTGCGGCCGACCATGCGCCACTGCTTCGCCTGCGCGCGGCGATGCGCGCAACCGCGATAGCCGAATATTTCCGCGCCCAGGGAAAGCGGGTATTGCTGCTGATCGACAGTCTGACGCGCGTCGCCCATGCGCAGCGCGAAATCGGGCTCTCGCTGGGTGAGCCTCCGACGATGAAGGGCTACCCGCCCTCGGCGCTTGGCCTGATCCCCTCACTCGTCGAACGCGCCGGTGTAGACCGGACCACAGGCGGATCGATCACGGCGCTCTACACCGTGCTTGCCGATGGCGGCGATATGGACGACCCGGTCGTCGATGCGGCCCGCGCGATCGTTGACGGGCATATCATCCTGTCACGGACGCTAGCCGAGAAGGGGATTTATCCCGCCATCGACATTTCACGCTCGCTTTCACGCACGATGGTCGATGTGGTCGATACCGCCCATATGCAGGCAGCCGCGCAGTTGCGTCGCCTTTGGTCGGTTTATGAAGAAAATCGCGACCTCATCCTGATGGGTGCCTATGTGCAGGGCAATGATGCATTGCTCGATGCGGCAATCGCCCGCCGCGAGGAAATCCTGCGCTTTGTAGGGCAGGGCGCGCATGACATTGTGCCGCTGGCTGAGGCGCGCGCTGCCTTGATCGAAGGATTTGGCGCATGAGCGGGTCGGCGTCCCGTTTGCAGCGCATCCTGCGCGTGCGCGCTGTGGAGCATCGCATCGTCCAGATGCGCCTTGCCGAGGCTGAAAAGCGGCATACGACTTTGCTGCAGATCGGCTCGCGGATCGACGCGCTGCGTGCGCGGGTCAATCCCGGTTCCGGGGCCATCGATGGTGCATCGCTGAAGGCCATGGGCGAAATGGCGGGGCGGCTGGAAACTGCACGCGCCGACATGGCCAATCCGGTTGCCGCCGCCGAAGCCGAGCGCAAGGCCAGCGAAATCCTGCGCGGTGCCGCATGGGCGCGCGAGGAAGGTGCCAGCCGTCTGCACCAAAAGGCGGCGTCACGCGAGGCAGCATCGGCCGAACTGCGCGCCGATGCAAACCGGCCCTATCGCCCCAAAGATACTCTCCTGTCGAAGCGGAACGCCGAATCATGATCCCCGCCTTACTCCAGCTACCGTCTTCCCTGCTGCAACTGCCTGCGCTCACGACCGCGAGTGCGCAGAACACGCAGGCAATCGACTTCAGTGAACTGATGTTGGCGCAGCCGACGCCGAAGCCCGCAGGCATCGAAACTGGCGATCCGTCGATGCCGATTCCCGTCGCAGTGCCTACGACGCCCAAGCCTTTGGCACTGGAATCGATTGAAGCGCATTTGCCTGCACCTGCTTCGTTAAAGGCGTCTGAAACCGCAACAGCGCCTGCTCCGGTCCAACTACCCGTGACGGCTGAAATAGCAGAGGCTGCGCCCGTCAAATCGGCCCAGCCGAGCCTCGCCGATACGCTTGATAGTGTCGAGCAGATGGTCGCTTCGGATGCGGAAACTGTCGCGATTCCAGCGGTCGCCGAAGCGCTGCCGGGCAGCCAGCCGATGATTCCGCCAACCGCTGTCGTGCTGCCCGTTGTGGTGAGCAAAGCGGCGCTACCATCGGCCGCAGCGGAAGATCGCAAAATAGTTGCTGCTCCCGCTCCGAAGGCTGACCAAAACGGCACCCAGTCCGCCCAAATCTGGTTCGAAATCCCTATAGCGAAATCGGCGGTAAAGCCGGCTTTGCCAGCGCCGTCGCCTGTTCCTGCGCCGGTTGACGCAGGGTTTCCCTCGTCGGTCGAGGCCGCCCCCCAAGCGGTGCCAACGCCAATTGGGGCGGACAGCATGGCGGTTACACCTGCCGCCTTCAAGGTCGCAGCATCCGATCCCGTCGCACAGGTCGCTGATCGCGTCCTCGATGTGGCGCGCGATCATGCCTGGCTTGACCTGCTGGCAAGTGACATTGTTGCAGCACAGGATGAGACAAAGGATCTGCGTTTTCGCCTGGTTCCTCCGCAATTGGGGCAACTCGATGTGCGGATCGAAACGCCCGACAGCGGAATGCAGCTGAGCTTTCAGGCCCAGAGCGAAGAGGCAGCCCAGCTTGTCTCCGCGGCCCAGCCGCGATTGATGGAAGAATTGCGTGCCCAGGGCGTTCGCGTCTCCGGCAGCGAAGTTATGACTTCTTCAGGGCAAAATTATTCCGGCGGGCAGTCGCAACGCCAGCCACCCCAACAGCTTCACGACTCACCCTTGCGCGATGCGCAAAGCCAGCAAGCTTCCCGACACCCCGCATCCGTGCCGCATGGCCGGTTTGCCTGAGCATAGAAAGACAAAGCGATGAGCAAGGACAAAACCCAAAGCCCGCCTGCTAAAGGCGGCATGAAAAAGAAACTGTTGATCGGCATTGGCGCCATTGTCCTGCTTGGCGCAGGCGCAGGGGCAGGAGCCTATTTTGTCGGACCGCTGGGGTCGCAGGAAAAGGAAGAAAACAGCCACCAGCCCAAGCTGGTCGAGCGCGGCAGCGAACCGCCCGAAGCTGCAGAGGGCGGCGATGACAAGGAAGCGCCGCTGAAGGTCGGCACGGTGGCGGTCCCCAATGACCGGTTCAAGGTTGATCCCAAGAAATATGAGATCACCTATTATCCGCTTGAACAGAGCTTCACCGCCAATCTCGCCGACGGGTCGGGCTTTGTCCAGATCGGCATCAGCCTTGCGACCTATTATGACGGGACGATCATCGGCAACATAAAGCGGCAGACAGTGCCCATCCGGTCGGCTGTCCTGATGGTGCTGTCTGAACAGGATCCGGTGGTTCTCTCTACCGTCGAGGGCAAACAGGCCCTGCAAGCGCAACTGACCACCGCAATCAACAATGTGCTGCGCGAGAAGGAAGGCTTTGGCGGCATCGACAGCGTCTATTTTTCGAACCTGGTGATCCAGTGAGCGGCGCCGTTGCCACATCGCTGTTGCGGGAGCGGCAGGAGCAGGTTTCTTTCGCCGCGCTCGATCGCGTGACCGGACGCTTTGCGCGAAGCTTGCGTGATTATCTCGCTGGCTTCGGCGAAGCCGACCCGCAAGTGTCGGCCAAGCCATCGCATGTAACCGGCTATGGGGATTGGCTGGCGCAGCATGGTAACCATGTGCTGATCCCGCTGCGCCTGGGGCGCAGGATGACCATGCAGGTAGCTATCCCGCTGCCGGTATTGCTGGGAATGTTCGACCTATTCTATGGCGGCACCGGCGCACCGGGTAAGGCATCTGATACGCTGACCGGTGCCGAGCTGCGCTTTGCCGACCGGATGGCTACACGGTTGGCAGCGATGCTGACGACAGCATGGTCGGTGATCGAACAGCTGATGGCGGAGCCCGGCACGGTCGCGCTCGCCGCCCAAGCCCCGCTTATTTGCCGGAGCAACGACCCCGTGCTGGTTCAACCCTATGCGCTGTCCGATGCGCCCTATGCTGCTGGAGACATTTACTGCCTGTATCCCCTGCCTTCATTGCGCGCGGCGCTTGGCCCCGCTCAGGATGATGGCATCGCTGCCGCAGGCCAAGGCGATGCAGAATGGAGCGCGCGCATCAATGCCGCAGCGCTGAATTTGCGCCTGCCCGTACGGACCATATTCGCGCGCCCTGAAATCAGCTTTGCGCGGCTGCTCTCGCTGAAAACCGGCGACATCATTCCGTTGCTCTTGCCGCAACATGTGCCGGTCACCGTGGCAGGCCGCCCCTTTGCGCTGGGCAGCATTGGTGAAGCCAATGGCCGCGCGGCGATCAAAATCGAAAAAATGCAGGAAGGATATTGACGATGAGCGATATGACCGAAGCCCCCAACATCGCATCGCGCGACGCGCAGCCCGGTGCTCGCGCGGAACAGAATTTCGATATGTTGGCAAATGTATCGCTGCGCGTGTCGGTGGAGGTGGGGTCCGCATCGCTGACATTGTCCGAACTTTTGAGCCTCAACGAGGGAAGCGTCGTCGAACTCGACCGGCAAGCCAACGACCTGCTCGACATCTTCGCCAATGGGACGCTCGTTGCCAAGGGTGAGGTTGTCGCTGTCGAGGGGCGCTATGGAATCCGCGTGATGGAAATCGTCGCGCCCGCACGCGGTCTCGCCGGCATGGAGCGGAGGCTGTAATGCTGGAATATCTGCTTCGCCTTTTCCTGCTTGTACCGCTGGTCGGCGGACTGGCTTGGGGTTCGCTCTGGCTGTGGCGGCGCGTGCAGCTGGGCATGCCGCTCGCTCCGCAAAAGGACCGTGCTGCGCGCATGGTGGACGTCTTGCCGATGGGAACCGGCGGTAAGCTTGCCGTGGTCGAATTTGGCGGGCGGCAGTTGCTCGTTGCCGTGTCACGCAATGCCATCACGCTGCTCGCCGATGATGCGCAGCATACAGCAGGCGATGGAGATTTCCATGCCGGTTAAGCTGTTGCTGTCGGCGGCCTTTGTGCTGCTTTTCCTTCTCCTGCCCGACGCCGCTTCCGCTCAGGCGACAGGCGGCATCGACCGGGCGGTGAGCGAGATTGCAGGCGATGGCCGCCCGCTATCACTGTCGCTGCAGATACTGCTGCTGATGGGCTTGCTGACGGTTTTGCCGTCGCTGATCCTGATGATGACCAGTTTTACCCGGATCATAATCGTGCTGTCGATCCTGCGCCACGCGCTGGGCCTTCAGCAGACGCCGCCAAACCAGGTGCTTGTGGGTCTCAGCCTGTTCCTGTCGCTGTTCGTGATGCAACCGGTGTTCTCCGAGATCAACGCCAAGGCGATCGAGCCCTATGGCGCCGAACAGATCAGTCTTGAGGATGCAGTGAAAGTCTCGGGCACCGCGCTCCATGGCTTCATGATCAAGCAGACACGCGAAGCGGACATCGCGCTCTTTGCCAAGATCGCCAAGGCCCCCGCCATTGAAAGCCCTGCCAATGTGCCCTTCTCGATCCTGCTTCCCGCCTTTGTTACGAGCGAACTCAAAACCGCCTTCCAAATCGGCTTCCTGATCTTCCTGCCCTTCCTGATTGTGGACCTTATCGTCGCATCATCGCTGATGGCGCTGGGCATGATGATGCTGTCGCCAACGATCATATCGATGCCGTTCAAGCTGCTATTGTTCGTCCTCGTCGATGGCTGGGCGTTGACGATGGGATCGCTTGCCTCCTCCTTTGTGGGGAACTGACATGGAATCGGGTTATTTCATTGGCATTGCGCAGCAGGCGCTGTGGATCCTCGCATTGGGATCGGCCCCGATCCTGATCCCTGCGCTGGTCGCAGGCGTCATATTGGGCATGGTGCAAGCGGCAACCTCGATCAACGAGGCAACGCTCAGCTTCGTTCCGAAATTGGTGCTCGTCGCGATCTGCCTCGCGCTTTTCGGCAGCAGCATCATGATGCTGCTCACCGATTTCACGCGCGAAATTTTTGCGCAGCTCCCGCATCTGGTCGGGTGATGGAGGGCTTTGCCATCCCCAATGTCGAGGCGCAGCTGCAGCTGTGGATGCTTGCGATGATCCGGCCCGGCGCAGCCTTTCTGGCGGCTCCGATATTCGGGGGCAGCAATGTCCCGGTGCAGTTGCGGCTCGTCCTTGCATTGGCCGTTGGCATCCCGGCGGCAAGCGCGTCGGGCATGGCGGTCCCCGTTGAGGGAATCATCTCGCTGCCCGGCTTCCTGCTGATCATCGCCGAAGTCGTTGCAGGGGTTGCCATAGGCTTTGCCTTGCAGATCGGCTTTGCTGCTTCGCTGCTGGCGGGTGAGGCAATCAGCAACGCCATGGGCATTGCCTTCGCCGCAATCGCCGATCCTGCAAACGGTACGATGAGCCCCGCCATCGGCCAATATTTGTCGATGCTTGCGACCTTCCTGCTGCTTGCAACGGACGGACATCTAGCGCTGATCGGCATCATCGTCGAAAGCTATGCCGCACTGCCGCCGGGCAATGCCTGGCTGTCGTCGGAAACCATGATGGGCATCGCACAATTTGGCGGTTTGCTGTTTGCTGCGGGACTGTCGATCGCGCTTCCGGTCGGTTGCGCACTGATCATGGTGCAGATCATGATGGGCATGGTTGCGCGCTCGGCCCCGACGTTAAACCTGTTTGCGGTTGGTTTGCCCGCGACGCTGCTGGCGGGCGTTGTGCTGCTTGCAATCGCAACTCCAGTTATGGCGGACACGATCATGGCGACAATGCGCCACACCCTCGACAATGCTGACGCCATAATCGGCCGCTGACGATGGCCGAACAAAGCGACAAGGACCAGAAGAAGCATCTGCCGACCGCAAAGCGGAAGGCGGATGCAGAGAAAAATGGTGATGTCCTGGTATCGAAAGAACTGGCGACTGCGACGATGATGACGCTCGCGGCGGCCTGGCTGTATCTAGCAGGCGGCTGGTTCTTTGAGGCGAATTTGAAACTTGTGCGCAGCGGGCTTGTGCTCAGCGCTGCAGATTTTCGCGAGTTCGCGCCTGCCGAAAATGCTGGCCGGATCAGCCTGTCGATTGGCCTGCCTTTCATCAGCCTGTTGCTGCTGACACTGGCTGTTGCCGTCGCGACGCCAGCCTTGATCGGTGCCCTTGGCTGGCGCAGCAGTGCCATGAGTTTCAAGGGGAGCCGGATCAACCCGTTGGCAGGACTTAAGCGCATGTTCGGGGCGCAAGGCGCAATCGAACTTGCAAAGGCTGTAGCCAAGGTCGCGGTGCTTGGTGGCATCGGTTACTGGGCGATGGCGCGGGAACTGCCTGCCATCATGGGGCTGGCTGCCGTTGATCTGCACATGGGCGTGGCGCGTGCGGGTCAGGCGATAGCCAGCGCATTCCTTGCGCTGTCATTGGGCCTGCTGCTGATCGCGGGGGTCGATGTACCGGTGCAGATTTTTCAGCGCCGCTCGCGCCTGATGATGACCGACCAGGAACTGAAAGACGAACTCAAACAGAGCGAAGGCTCGCCTGAAATGAAGATGGCACGCCGCGCTCGCGCGCAGGAGATGCTGACCGGGTCGGCACATAAGGCGGTGAGCGAAGCGACCGTCATCCTGACCAACCCCACCCACTTTGCGATCGCGCTGCGCTATCGTCCGGGGGTGGATTTCGCCCCAGTAGTCGCGGCGCGGGGCCGCGGCGAGGTGGCGCTGGCGATCAAGGCGCTGGCGAAGGAGCGCGGTGTTCCGTGCCTCGAATATCCGCAGCTGACGCGTGCGATCTATTTCACCTCCAAGGCGGGCCGGACGGTCAGCGAGGATCTGTATGTGGCGGTCGCGGCCATCCTTGCCTTTGTCTTCCAACTCGAACGCGCCCTTGCCGAGGGTCGCGCGCAACCCCGAGTCGATGTTCCGGCAGACAAGCGCTTCGATGAAAATGGCAGGCGGGTCGGACAACCCTAAATCGCGCGACTTCACCGCCGTAAACAGGGCAAAGGACATTTGCCCATGCTTACTTCCATCGCCAACAGCCTGGGTTCGGGTTCCGGCATCAATGTCAGCCAGCTGGTCAATGATTTGGCAAGCGCCTCGCGCGCGCCTAAAATCGCGCGGATCACGGAATTGGCGAATGCCGCACAGGCGAAGATCAGTGCAGTCGGACAGGCGCGTTCCGACCTTGACGGCTTTGCCAACGCGCTGGCGCAATTGATCAGCGATGGCACGATCAGCAGCCAGCCGACATTATCCGATGCCAGCAGGGCAAGTGCCACCGCGCTCCCCGGAGCAGCGCTAGGCAGCTATGCAGGCACGCTGGAAATCCAAACGCTGGCAAGCGGTCAGTCCGTATACTCCGCGCTGGTGCCATCGGCCTCTGACCCGATCGGGATGGGTACAATGACACTGACCATCGGCGGTACTACGCGGGTAATTACCATCGACAGCAGCAACAACAGCCTGACCGGCCTTGCCAATGCAATCAACGCCAGTGGCACCAATGTGCGCGCGAGCATCAGCACTGATGGCGGCCAATCGCGGCTGGTGCTGAAAGGCGCAAGCGGCGCGGCGCAGGCCTTCACCCTGACCGCCGACGCAGGCGCAGACCCCGGCCTTGCGGCTTTTGCCTATGGTGCAGGCGGTAGCATGACGCTTGCCCAGCCCGCGGCTGACGCCACGATAAAGGTTGATGGCATTCCGTTCACCAGGGCAAGCAACAGCCTGTCGGACGTGATACCGGGGATGCAGCTGACGCTGAAAAAGGCCGAACCCGGTATGATCATTTCGGTGGGTGCGACCCGGCCCACCGAAGCATTGCGCGCGGCGGTTACCGATTTTGTCGGCGTATTCAACCAGCTCAAATCGAGCCTGAAGGCAGCGCAGAACAGCGCCGGCGGATCGACGGCATTGCGCACGCTTGACCGGCAATTGTCGGGCTTCATCGGCACGGCGCTGACCAGCGATCCTGACATCAATTCGCTCAGCGATATTGGCATCGCGACAAACCGCGATGGCACGCTAAGCGTCAATGCCGCACGGCTCGAAACCGTATTGCGCGAACAGCCCGACGCGGTTGAAGCCTTGTTCAATCCCCGGCGCGATGGCGGGCGGGCGGAGACGACCGACCCGGGCGTTGCTGTCGCGCTCGACAGATTGCGCGATGCGGCACTGGCTCCGGATGGCCTGATCGGGGGATTGTCCAAGGCGCTCGCCGCCGAAGCTGCCGAGATCGCGAAGAACCGCGAGAAAATCGAGGCGCGCGAGGACGCCTATCGTGCACGGCTTGAGAAGCAATATGGCTCGCTCGACGCGCGGATCGGCGCATTGAAAGCGACGCAAAGCTATTTGGAGCAGCAGATCAAGCTGTGGTCGAATGAGCAATAATCGGGGGCCCAATGTACGCTAGCTATGGCCGCGCGAGCGAGCATTATCGTTCGATGGAAATTGCCAGCCGGGTCGAAACGGCCGACCCGCACCAGCTGGTGGCGATCCTTTACGAAGAATTGCTGGGCTGCATCGACGTGCTTGAAGCGGCTGCGCGGCGCGGCCAGTCGCTGGGCACCAACAAGCATGCGCACAAGGCGCGCGCGATTCTTATCTCGCTGCAATCGGGCCTCGATTTTTCCTCAGGCGGCGATCTCGCGCCGATGCTGGCCAGCGTCTATGCTGCCGTGTCCGAAGAATTGGAGGCCCGGATCGTCGATGCCAGTATCGACCGCATGACCGAACTGCGCGCTGCAGTCGAATCTGTCGCGCATGCCTGGGACGATATTGCTGCTTAGCGCGCGATGACTTTACACAGGTTCGTCACCCCCGTGAAAGCGGGGGCCCATCCCCGACCCTAGAAATGACGCGTAGCGGTGGAAGCTCAGGGGATGGCTTCCCGCTTTCGCGGGAAGGACGAAAATGGTTTCGATGTGAATTAAAATATCCGAACGACCTCAGTCCTTCGGCACCGCATCCTCAAAATCGTCCAAGCTTTCGTCGATGGCATCGCCCATCTTCTCGAATTCGGGCATCATCGTCGCGAAGGCTGCCGCAAGACCGCTCATCATGCCCAGCATCTGACGGCTGCCATCGGCAAGCTTTTCCGGCAGCCGGTCGGCGTCGCGCCCGGCAATATCGGCAAGCGTGTCATTGGCACGGATCCGTTTGCGGCCCTTGTTCGCACCGGGCACCGACTTCTCGACCGCTGCGGCGATCTTGCCCACCGGCAGATCGAGCATGGCTTCGGTCATGCGTTCGACGGCTCCTGCAAGGCTGTCCTGCATCCGCGGGTCGCCCATCCTGTCCGACAGCTTCTCAAGGTCATGCTGGGCATTGTCTAACCTGCCGCCGTGGGCCGTTTCGATATCCTGGGCTGCATCGTCAGTTTCCGGCAGGTCGCCCGCGCCAGGCTCACCCGTTCCGCTGACAAACTGGATTTCGGGCGCAACGTCCGCTGCATGTGCAGGAGACATCAGCAACAGCGAAACCGCTGTCGCACCAAGCAGAGTGAAACGCATATCCATCGGCCGCATGGCGAAGACCTTTCCCGAAAACAGGCACATCATGCCCGAACGGGCGCGCTTTTAGCTTCTGTCTAATGATCGCTGGCTGAACCGGCGAGTCAGTTTGCAGAAAGGTACGTAAAATCGTCCCTCGTCACTCGGCCGCGACCAGTGTCTCTGCATCGCTCAGCGGATAGTCGAGCCGTCCCAGCATTTCCTTCGGGCAAATCTGCCAGAATTCGCCGCGCCGCCGGTCCCAGTCGTCCAGGATGGAATTGGACCATTGGCTGTCGGTTGCCTCGGCATGTTCGGCGATCAGGGCCTTGAGTACGCCCTCCCAATGCGCGCTGTCGAGCCGCTGCCAGACAATGCTTTCGGGATTGGAGCGGGTGGAAAACTGGCCATCGGGATCAAGGACAAATGCCATGCCGCCGGTCATCCCCGCGCCGAAATTCCCTCCGGTCGCGCCAAGGATCACCGCGATTCCGCCAGTCATATATTCGCACCCGTTCGCGCCACAGCCTTCGACCACCACCTTTGCGCCCGAATTGCGCACGGCAAACCGTTCGCCTGCCTGCCCTGCGGCGAGCAGCGTGCCGGCGGTGGCGCCGTATAGCACGGTGTTGCCGATGATCGAATTATGCTGGCTTTCCAGTTGCGAGCTTACTGTGGGCCGCACGACGATTCGTCCACCCGACAGGCCCTTGCCGACATAGTCATTGGCATCGCCGAACACTTCGAGCGTGATCCCCTGGCAGAGGAATGCACCCAGCGATTGCCCCGCGCTACCGCGCAGCCGGACATGGACATGGCCGTCAGAAAGGCCCTTCATGCCATAGAGCCGGGTAATCTCCGCCGACAGCCGCGTCCCTACTGCGCGGTGCGTGTTGCGGACATTGTAGGTCAGCTGCATCTTTTCGCGGCGGTTGAACACAGGCACCGCGTCCTTGATGATTTGCGCATCGAGGCTGTCGGGCACTTCGTTGCGGTGACCCTCTATATGGAATCGCCGCGCACTGTCCGGCGCATCGACCTTGGCGAGAATGGGGTTGAGATCGAGATCATCGAGATGCTCGGCACCACGGCTGACCTGGCGCAGCAGTTCGGTGCGGCCGATAACCTCGTCCAATGAGCGGAAACCGAGCTTGGCCAATATCTCGCGTACTTCCTCGGCGATGAAGGTCATCAGGTTGATGACCTTTTCGGGCGTGCCGGTAAATTTGGCACGCAGCCGCTCATCCTGCACGCACACACCGACAGGGCAGGTGTTCGAATGGCATTGCCGCACCATGATGCAGCCCATGGCGACAAGGCTCAATGTGCCGATGCCATATTCCTCCGCGCCCAGAATCGCGGCGATGACGATATCGCGCCCCGTCTTCAGCCCGCCATCGGTACGCAGCTTTACGCGGTGGCGCAGACCGTTCAATGTCAGCACCTGATTAGCCTCGCTGAGGCCCATCTCCCATGGCGTCCCGGCATATTTGATACTGGTCAGCGGGCTTGCGCCGGTGCCGCCAACATTGCCGGAGACAAGAATGACATCGGCGTGGGCCTTCGCCACCCCCGCCGCAATCGTGCCGATCCCCGCTGCACTGACCAGCTTGACGCACACCCGCGCGCGCGGGTTGATCTGCTTCAGGTCATAGATGAGCTGCGCCAGATCCTCGATCGAGTAGATATCATGATGTGGCGGTGGGGAGATCAACGTCACCCCCGGCGTCGAGTGCCTGAGCCGCGCGATCATTTCGGTCACCTTGAAACCGGGCAGCTGGCCGCCCTCGCCGGGCTTTGCGCCTTGCGCCACCTTGATCTCGATTTCTTCGCACGCGCCAAGATATTCGGCAGTCACGCCGAACCGCCCGCTCGCAATTTGCTTGATCACGCTGTTGGCGTTGTCGCCATTTTCATAGGGGGTGAAGCGCTTGCTGTCTTCGCCGCCCTCACCAGACACGGCTTTCGCGCCAATCCGGTTCATCGCGATGGCCAACGTCTCATGCGCCTCGGGCGAGAGCGCGCCCAGGCTCATACCCGGCGTCACGAAGCGCTTGCGGATTTCGGTAATCGCCTCAACCTCGTCGAGCGGCACGCCCTCTTTGGGGAAGTTGAACTCCATCAGGTCTCGCAGATAGACGGGCGGCAACTCGCGCACCCCGGCTGAAAACTGCAAATAGGTGGAATAGCTGTCATTGCCGACCGCGCTTTGCAGCAGGTGCATCAGCCCCGCAGAATAGGCATGCGCCTCGCCATCCTTGCGCTGTTTGTAGAAACCGCCAATGGGCAGGCGCGTGACCGCTGCGTCAAAGGCGTCGCGGTGCCGGTCGCGGGCGTTGACGAACAGCGAATGATAGCCTTCACCCGAAATCTTGTTCGGCATGCCGGGGAAAAAATCGTTGACCAGCGCGCGGCTCAGGCCAACCGCCTCAAAATTATAGCCACCGCGATAGCTGGAGATGACTGCAATCCCCATTTTCGACATGATCTTGAGCAGGCCTTCATTGATTGCCCTGCGGTAATTGGCTTTCGCCTGCGCCAGAGACAATTCGCCCAGCAGGCCGCGCGCATGGCGGTCCTCAATCCCGGCTTCGGCCAGATAGGCGTTGACAGTGGTTGCGCCGACGCCGATCAGCACCGCGAAATAATGCGTATCGAGGCATTCGGCCGACCGCACATTGACCGACGCATAGCTGCGCAGGCCAACACGGACGAGATGCGTGTGCACCGCTGCCGCTGCCAAAATCATCGCCACCGCAACGCGCCCCGGCCCGATATTCTCGTCAGTCAGGAACAATTCGGTCTGACCGCGCCGCACGGCTTCCTCGGCTTGTTCGCGGATAATTGCGATGGCAGCGCGCAGCCCCTCCTGGCCTTCCTCGACCGAATAGGTGCAGTCGATGCTGGCTGCCGACTTGCCAAAGGCTGCCTTCAACCGCGTCCACTCGGCGCTCAGCAGCACCGGGCTTTCGAGCACCAGAACGTCGCTATTCTGGCTGCTATCGTCGAGGATGTTGGCAAGGTTCGAAAAGCGTGTCTTCAAACTCATCACATGCCGTTCGCGCAAACTGTCGATCGGCGGGTTGGTCACCTGGCTGAAATTCTGGCGGAAAAACTGGCTGATCAGGCGTGGATTATCGGAAATCACCGCGAGCGGCGTATCATCGCCCATGCTGCCGACGGCTTCCTTGGCATCCTCCGCCATCGGCGCAAGGATCATTTCCATATCTTCCAGCGTCATACCCGCAGCCACCTGCCGCTGCGTCAACTCCGCGCGGGTAAAAGCAGGAAGCGTTTCTATGCCCAGATCTGGCAAATCATCAAGCGTGCGGAACCCGCCCACCAGCGCGGCATAATCCTGTTCGGCGGCGATCCGGTCCTTCAGCGCGGCATCGCGATACAGTTCGCCTTCGTCGAGATTGACCGCAATCATCTGCCCTGGGCCAAGTCGTCCTTTTTCGATGATCGTCGTTTCGGGCACGACAACCATGCCCGTTTCCGAACCGATGATGAGAAGTCCGTCGTTGGTCCGGCTATAGCGCAGCGGGCGCAGCGCGTTGCGGTCCACCGCAGCGACCGCCCATTGGCCGTCGGTCATCGCGAGCGCGGCGGGGCCATCCCATGGCTCCATGACGCTTGCCATATATTCATACATGGCGCGGTGATTGGCGGGCAGGTTGGCGTTTGACTGCCACGCCTCCGGGATCAGCATCAGCTTTGCCGTTGGCGCTTCCTTACCCGATCGCACAAGCGTTTCGAACACGGCATCCAGTGCGGCGGTATCCGAAGAGCCAGCGGGGATCACCGGCTTGATGTCATCCGACTGCGCGCCGAACGCGATGCTTGCCATCTTGATCTCGTGGCTTTTCATCCAGTTCTGGTTGCCGCGTATCGTGTTGATTTCGCCATTATGCGCAAGGCCGCGGAATGGCTGCGCCAGCCACCATTGCGGGAAGGTATTGGTCGAATAACGCTGGTGGAAAATCGCGACGCGGCTCTCGAACCGGTCGTCCTGCAGGTCGGGGTAGAAGACCGACAGGCTCTCGGCGAGGAACAGGCCTTTATAAACAATGCTGCGGCAAGACAGGCTGCAAATGTAAAAATCGCGGATTTGCGCGGCGATCACCTTTTTTTCGATCCGGCGGCGGACGAGATAGAGGTTCTTTTCAAACTCGGCAGCATCCTGCACATCGGGCATGGGTCCGGCGATCATGATCTGCTCGATTTCGGGGCGCGTGCGCTGCGCCTTGTCGCCGATCACCGAGACATCGACCGGCACCTGCCGCCAGCCATAGATGGTGTAGCCAGCATCGATAATTTCCGCCTCGACAATTGTCCGGCACGCCTCCTGTGCTTGCAAGTCGGTGCGCGGCAGGAAGACCATTCCGACCGCCAGCCGGTTGGGCTGCACCTTGTGCCCCGCAGCGGTGATCGCATCGTCGAAAAAGCGTGCGGGCAGATCGACATGCACCCCCGCTCCATCGCCCGTCTTGCCATCCGCATCAACCGCGCCGCGATGCCACACCGCCTTCAGCGCCTCGATAGCCGACGCCACCACCCGCCGCGAAGGCTTCCCATCCGTCGCGGCAATCAACCCCACCCCGCAGGCATCGCCCTCCATCTCGGGGTGATACATGCCTTCGCGGGCTAGCCGTTCATGCTCAGGGGTGGGGTAGGTGATCGACATCATCGGCATCATTTCATTTTTCGGCAGGGAGTTTTTTGGGTGTGCGGCCTTCGTCTGTCGCGGCGATGTACTCCTCGATTGCAGAATCGATGGCCGCGTCCAGCTGGTTGTCATATTTGGGATTGTCTTCGTTCATCCATGCTGTTTTGATTTCGACAATCTTTGGCCGGATCGCAGTGAATTTCTGGAAACCCGCCTTAGGCACCAGTCGTTCAAACTCCGCCAGCTCTGCCTCGCTCATCGCGTCAACCGCCTGTTTCACGGCCACCGATTTCGTATCTTCCCAGGATTTCTGAACGGTGCTGGTCTTGATCATCATATCGTCGCTCATTACGTCATCGATGATGCCGTCGAGCTGGGCATTGGCGCACATGGCCGACAAAAGTTTTTGACCGCCACTCGATTCGAACAATCTATGCAGCGAGGAGCGCTCGTCTGCGGTTAGCTCCGCATCGAATACGACGCCGATATCGGTCCAAAGCTGCGGTATGGATTCTTCGATACCAAGGTTGAGCCAGGGCAGCATGGAAATAACCATATAGCGTGTAAGGCCGGGATAGGCGGTTTCCACATCTGCAAGATCTTCGCTTGCTGCCATGGCAGAGACCAACTGTGAAAAGTTGGGATCATCGACTGCCAGTTGCTCGCAGGACAGGGCATTGGTGATTTTGGCCAGATCGAAACCGCTTGCGGTTTCTACGGCTGCCGCAGCGTGCACCTCCTGCGGGAATGCGAGTGCCGGTGCCGTGGCGACCAGCATCAGCGCCAATAGCCGAAGATATTTGTGTCGCGGCATCGTTGCGCCCCCTTATTCGCTGCTGTCAGAGGGCTTCCAGCCCTGCTTCAGATAGCGGTCGCGAACCCGGAGCATGATTTCTGTTTCGAGTCTGCGTAAGCCGTCGCTTGCAGCTTCTAAGCGATCAGAAGCAAACTCGACCTCCAACTCTTCTGATTTAACCTTTTCGCGATCTCGTTCGTCCCAATTGTCGCGGTCCCACCACGGTTCGGTGCCGCTGTCATTGGCAAAGGGGTCATTGGAGTCTGCGGCTTCTTCCGCCATTGCTTCAACACCGGCCTTCATTGCTTCGGCTGCAGCATCACCAGCAGCTTCTGCAGCATTTTCTGCCTCGACTTTCGCCCGCAGTCCTTCGACCGTAGTGCCGAGCAGCTTTGCGAGGTTGGCGAGATCCTTGTCCGAAAGGTCCGAAAGTTTGCGGGCCGGAGGAATGGCTGCCATTTTTTCCTCCACTTCCTTGCCCGGATCGGCGAACCCTTTCATCATTTCAGGCAAGGAACTGAATACGGCCTGCATCACCTCGGGGTCGGCCTGCAGGGCGAAGGACTCAGCGGCATAGAAGCTGCCGGTCGGTGTCGCGAAAAAGCTGTTGAGCTCGGTCAATTGTTCGGCGGTAAATTTCCGCGCATAGGCCCGGGCGAGGCCCTTTCGCATCGGCCCTTCTATGGCTGTCGCCATAGTGTCGAACATCGGATTCATAACGCTCTGCATAACGCTCGACCGATCAGCATGGCTTGGGTCGAGAATGGCGGTTACGGCTTTGCGCTTTTCATCGTCGAATTTCGCGGCATCGATTTCGACGCCCGTGGTCAGCATGATTTCGAAATCGGACATGCCGTTGCCGCTGCTGAACAATGCGCCGAAAATCTTGTCGGTCATGTCTTTCATGATCCGCGCGTAGATGCCGTCGGGCATGATCGTTGTTGTGGTTTGCTCGGCAAGCGCAAGTCGGGCGGGGTCGATGGGGGTTGCGTCCTTGCTGTCGAATACCGATGAGAACAGCTTCGTCATCTGTTCCATCGCGTCAGCTTCCTTGGCTGCATCGGCGGTCGCTTCGGTCTCGTCGAACGCAGCGACGGGTGCCGTCATGCTGCTCGTTGCCAGCAAAGCGGCCAAAATCCATTTACGCATAATTCCCTCCCTGATTGTCTTTACGCTGCCAGCGCCGCATGCTGCCGGCTGGCTTGCATCCAGCGATGCATGTGCTCGACAATATCGCGGCCATCCTTGATTGCCCAGACAACAAGCGACGCGCCGCGCACAATATCGCCGACGGCAAAAACGCCGGGCAGGTTGGTCATGCCGGTAACATGGTCGGCGCGTATCGTGCCCCAGCGCGTGACGTTAAGGTCGGGCGCACCGAACAGGACAGGAAGCTCCTCCGGCTCGAAACCCAGCGCCGTGATCACCATGTCGGCAGCAAGCGTGAAGTCGCCTTCGGGATCGTTTTCAGGCGCGCGGCGGCCGCTGGCATCGGGCGCGCCGAGCCGCATCTTGGCGACATGCACGCGCCCCACCCTGTCGGTGCCGTCAAAGCCTTTGGGGCCCGAAAGCCAGACGAACTCGACGCCTTCCTCTTCGGCATTGGCGACCTCGCGCTGCGAGCCGGGCATATTTTCGCGGTCGCGGCGGTACAGGCATTTGACCGACTTTGCGCCTTGGCGGATGGCAGTGCGCACGCAGTCCATCGCGGTATCCCCGCCGCCAATGACGACGACATGCTTGTCCTTTGCGTCGAGTGTACCGTCGTCGAAGGCAGGAACGGCATCGCCAAAGCTTTTGCGGTTCGATGCGGTCAGATAGTCGAGAGCGGCGTGGATGCCGGGGAGGCCGATGCCAGGCGTCTTGATTTCGCGGGCTTTATAGACCCCGGTCGCGATCAGAACGCTGTCATGGCGGGCGCGCAAATCGTCAAGGCTGGCATCGCGGCCGACCTCGAAGTTCGCGTGGAAGACGACACCGGCTTCCTCCAGTCGCGCAATGCGGCGCATGACGACGTCTTTTTCCAGCTTGAAGCCGGGGATGCCGTAGGTCAGCAGGCCGCCCATGCGGTCGTAGCGGTCATAGACATGGACGTCATAGCCCGCGACGCGCAGATATTCGGCTGCGGTGAGCCCGCCTGGGCCAGCGCCGATAACGCCCACCGACATGCCTCGCGCCGGACCGACCGCAACCGGCTCGACCCAGCCCTCGGCCCATGCGGTGTCGGTGATATATTTCTCGACGCTGCCGATGGTGACCGCGCCGTGGCCCGAAAATTCGATGACGCAATTGCCTTCGCAGAGCCTGTCCTGCGGGCAGATGCGGCCGCAGATTTCGGGCATGCTGCTGGTGAGGTTGGAGAGCTCATAGGCTTCGCGCAACCGCCCCTCGGCAGTCAGGCGCAGCCAGTCGGGAATGTGGTTGCCCAGCGGGCAGTGGACCGAGCAATAGGGCACCCCGCATTGTGAGCAGCGCGCGCTTTGTTCCGCGGCATCGTCGGGCGCATAACGGGCGGCGATCTCGCGGAAATCTTCTGCGCGCAATTCGGGTGCCCGCTTTGGCGGGAAGTGCTGGCTGGTGCCAACGAATTTGAGCATGCGTTCCTGTGCCATGCTGCGCACATAGTCGAAATTACCGAATGTGCCACGCATTATGCGTTATAATAGGTCAGCATTTATGTCCTAAAATGCAAATTCGCAGCATAGTTATTCGCAAACGCAACATTATTTCAAAATTAAGGGCCCGCTTCGGACCTAACTGCTCCCCAGCCAGACCAGACCCGCTGCCCCCGCCACGATTCGGTACCAAGCAAAAGGCGCGAAGCCGATCCGCGTAACGATCTCGACGAACAGCTTCACCACAACCAGCGCAACGACAAAACCGACTGCCGAACCAATGCCGATCAGTTCCCAGTCATGCGGGGTCAGGCTGCCTCCATGCTTTGCCAGTTGGTAGACCGTCGCCCCGGTCAGCGTCGGCACCGCGAGGAAAAAGCTGAATTCCGCCGCCGTCTTGCGATCGACGCCAAAGGCCATCGCCCCCATGATCGTCGCACCCGACCGCGAAACGCCGGGGATCATCGCAAGACACTGCACCACACCGATCAGCACCGAGGTGCGCAGCGGCACGCCTGCAACGCCCGCCCCCGTCGCCGGAGGCCGCGCCCATTTCTCGATCGCCAATATCGCAATGCCGCCGATGATCAGCGTCCAGCACACCAGCACCGCATTGCCCAGCATCGTTTCGATAATATCGCCAAAGGCCAGCCCCAGCGCGACCGCAGGAAAAAACGCCACCAACAGGTTGCGCACAAAATTCAGCGCACCGCGCTCAAAGCTGAACAGCCCCTTTGCCACATCCCAGAATGTCCGCCAGTACAGCACGACAATCGCGAGGATCGCGGCGGGCTGGATGGCGATGTTGAACACCTCCCACTCCTCCTGGTCGAACCCAAGCAATTCGGTCGCGAGGATCAGGTGCCCGGTCGAGGATACCGGCAGATATTCGGTCAACCCCTCGACAATGCCGAGGATGATTGCGGTCCAGGTATCGCTCAAGACTGTTGGTCCTTTATCTTTTTTCGTCATTCCGGCGAAAGCCGGAATCCATCACCGACGGATTAAATTTAGACGGCGGGAGATGGATTCCCGCTTTCGCGGGAATGACGAATTTTAAAAATTACCGGTACGGAAGACATCCGCTCAAGCGGCCCCCGCTCCATTGGCCGTCCCGCCAAAACGGCCATGCCGCCGGTACAGCGTCAGCCAGTCATGCGCGACCGCGTCCATTGGCGTTGCCACGATGCCCAGCGCCGCAAGGCCATCCTCGCCCGTCACCACATTATCGCGCGCCAGCATCTTCAGCTGGTCGGTCGTGATCGGCGCACCCGGCAGCCAGCCGGTCCCGGTCGCCAGCGCCTTTGCGGCAAAGTCGGGGACGGGCACGAACATCTTGTCCGCGCGGCCCGTGGCGCGCGCGATCCACTGGTTCAACTCCAGCATTGAAAGCACTTGCGGCCCGCCCAATTCCAGAACCTGACCCTCAAGCAACTGCCCGCCTTCGCCGCGCAGCGCCGCAACCACAGCCTTGGCCACATCGCCGACAAAGACCGGCTGGAACTTGGTCTCCGCGCCGATCACCGGCACCACCGGCAGCAGGCGGATGAGCCCGGCAAAGCGGTTGATGAACTGGTCCTCGCGCCCGAAGATGATCGAGGGGCGAAGGATGGTGGCTGCGGGAAAGGCGCTGCGCACCGCAGCCTCGCCCGCGCCCTTGCTGCGCCCATAGGCGCTATCGCTTGCCGGATCGGCACCGATGGCGGAGATATGGACAAGGCCTGCAAGGCCCGCGCCCCCTTTTGCCTGCGCCGCCGCCTGCGCCACATTGGCGGCGCCGACGCGCTGCACCGCATCCATATTGTCGAACGCCCCGACCAGGTTGACGGCAAAGTCCGCGCCGTCCAGCGCCCGCGCCACCGAAGCGGGCTTTGTCACATCGCAGGGCGCAAGCGAAACCTGCCCCAGATTGCCCAGCGGCCGCACATGCGCCGCGCCGCGCGTGTTGCGTACCGCAACCCGCACCCGCGCCCCGGCATCGCACAAAGCCTGCACCACATACCGCCCGACAAAGCCGCTGCCGCCAAAAACGGTGACGAGTTTATCGGTAAGGTCGTTCATGACGGCGCGGCTTTCGGTGGCGGTGATCGTTGCCAGCGCCTTGCACGAGGGGAGGGCGGGTTTCAACTGGATTTACGGGGAAGGGGGGGTTGATCGGGGCGGGGGTTGAGGGCAGAGGGGGTGGGTAAGGGAGAATGAACAATGCGCCTCGGCTGGGACGAAATAAAAAGGCGCGCAAAAGCATTTAGCGACGAATGGAAGGACGCCCATTATGAAAAGGGCGAAACGCAAAGTTTCTACAACGACTTTTTCGAAATATTCGGCATCAAGCGTAGACAGGTTGGCGTCTACGAAAAGCGCGTCCAAAGCATTGATGCTAATCGGCGCGGCTTTATCGACCTGTTCTGGCCGGGGACGCTGATTGTTGAACAAAAAAGTGCAGGTAAAGACCTGTTCAAGGCACAAGGCCAGGCCTTTGATTATTTTGATTGGCTGCCCGAACGCGACCAGCCCAAATATATCCTGACCTGCGATTTTCAGCGGTGGAAACTGCTCGACCTCGAAACGCGCACCGAAACCGATTTTGCGCTGTGCGATTTGCACAAGCATGTAACCAAATTCGATTTCATGCTCGGCCGCCGTGTGTCGTTCGAAACACAGGCAGGCGTCACCATCAAGGCTGCCGAGCTGATGGGCAAGCTGCACGATGCGCTGGAGGAAGCGAACTACACCGGCCACGATCTGGAACAACTGCTCGTCCGTCTGCTATTTTGCCTGTTTGCCGATGACACCGGCATTTTCCAGCCCAAGGATATTTTCCTGCAGCTGATTGAGAATGACACCAAAGAGGATGGCAGCGACACTGGTCGCGTGCTGACTGAATTATTCGACATTTTGGACACACCGGAGGGTCAGCGGCAGACCGGTCTTTCAGGAGAACTGAACGCCTTTCCCTATGTCAACGGCTCGCTGTTCAGGGGCCATTTGCGCACGCCGCTTTTCTCCAAAAAGATGCGCGAACTGTTGCTCGATGCCGCGCGGCACGACTGGTCGGGCGTTTCCCCCGCCATTTTCGGCTCGCTGTTCCAATCGGTGATGGACGCGAAGGAGCGGCGGGCAAAGGGTGCGCATTACACCACCGAGGCAAACATATTGAAGGTCATCGGCCCGCTCTTCCTTGATGAGCTGAAGGCCGAGCTGGCGAAAGCGCAAAAGCGCCCCGCCGCGCTGAAGGAATTCCTCGCCAAGCTGAGCCGCCTCACCTTTTTCGATCCCGCTTGCGGCTGCGGCAATTTCCTCGTCATCGCCTATCGCGAAATAAGGCGGTTGGAATTGCAGGCGCTCCGGCTGCTTTACCCGGACGACATCATCGACGCGGCTTTGCTGTCTCGCGTGACTGTCGACCAGTTTTACGGCATTGAATATGAGGAGTTTCCGGCCCGCATTGCCGAGGTGGCAATGTGGATGATGGACCATATTGCGAATAATGAGATCAACCAGGCATTCCGCACCAACTATGCGCGCATCCCGCTGAAGGACAGCGCGCATATTTTGCACGGCGACGCGCTGGAGGCCGATTGGGCCGCGCTGCTGCCGCCCGAAAAATGCAGCTACATCATGGGCAACCCGCCTTTTGTCGGCGCGAAGTTTCAGAGCGAGCTGCAACGCGCTCAGGTGCGCCGAATTGCCAATCTGGGCGGCAGCGGCGGCACGCTGGATTATGTGGCGGCGTGGTTTTTGAAGGCGGGGCAATATGTGAAAGGGCAGACCGTTCAGTTCTCAACCCCCTCTCCCCTTGCGGGAGAGGAGCGAGACTTAACGACGAAGGAGTTTAGTCGCAGCGGTGTGGGGGCCTCTGCCGGAGCAGAAAAAATTGCGGCGCAGACGCGCCGCGACCCCACACCCCCGGCCCCTCTCCCGCAGGGGGAGAGGGGAGGGAATCGGCGAATCCGCATCGCCTTCGTCTCCACCAACTCGATCACTCAGGGCGAACAGGTCGCCCAGCTCTGGCCTTTGCTCTTTGATCGTTACGGGCTGGAGATTGCCTTCGCCCACCGCACCTTTGCCTGGGGGAGCGAGGCGCGGGGGAAGGCGCATGTCCATGTCGTCATCATCGGCCTTGCCCACCGCGACAACGAACCAGCGGAAAAGCGGCTTTTCAGCTATCCCGATATCAAGGGCGATCCGGTGGAAAGCACCCACTACGCGCTGACCGCTTATCTATTCGACGCCAAGGGCGTGGCGAACCGGCATCTGGTGGTGAAGGAGGAGGGACGGCCGATAAATGGGGCGAATAGAATGGGCACAGGCAGCCAGCCCATCGATTATGGCCAATTCGTGCTTGATCGCTCATCGAAAGACACGTTGCTATTGCACGAACCCAATGCCGCGCCATTCGTTTACCCCTACGTCGCTGGAGATGATTTCATCAATGGGGGCGTCAGATGGGTTCTTAACCTCAAAGATATTGAGCCTGCGGTTCTTCGATCAATGCCCTCGGTTCTTGAGCGCGTAAAGATTGTTAAAGAGCAAAGGTCAAAAAGCGCCAGAAAATCGACGTTAGCCGCGGCTCAATTTCCCACCCAATTTGGTATGACCGTCATCCCAACCCGACCGTATCTGGTTTTTCCGAAGGTCAGTTCTGAACGTCGAGAGTATGTACCGATTGGTTGGGTCGAACCTCCCACAATCCCCAGTGATCTCGTCTACTTGCTAGTTGACGCGTCATTATGGGAATTTGCAATCATCACCTCTCGAGCGCAAATGGCTTGGCTAGCGCAAATAGGCGGTCGGCTTGAAAGCCGCTTCCGGTATTCAAGCGGCCTGGTCTACAACACCTTCCCCTGGCCCGAAGCCACCCCGGCGCAGCGTGCGAAGATAGAGGCGCTGGCGCAGGCGGTGCTCGATGCGCGCGCCGCGCATCCCACCTCCAGCCTCGCCGATCTCTACGATCCCGATACCATGCCCGCCAATTTGCGCCGCGCGCACAGCGCGCTCGACCTCGCCGTCGACCGCCTCTACCGCGCCCAGCCCTTCGCCAGCGACCGCGAGCGGGTCGAACATCTGTTCGGTCGTTACGAAGCGCTGGTCAATCCGCTCGAACGGGAAGCAGTGAAACAGAACAAACGCGTGGTCAGAATGGCCGCAAAGAAAGCCTCTGCAGATTAATCAAACCCCTGTTGACATGGCCAGCCCACCCGCTAAAGGAGCGCGCCTACCCTGATGCGGGGCGCTTTGCTGCCGCATCCCGTGCCCAGATGGCGGAATTGGTAGACGCACCAGCTTCAGGTGCTGGCGCTCGCAAGGGCGTGGAGGTTCGAGTCCTCTTCTGGGCACCATTTTCCTGTTCGTGAGCGCAAAGCGCGCATCAGCGCCAACCCCCCACGCGAGTCTCCTGTTTGTCGGCATCCGCCGACGGGGGAGGTTCGAGTCCTCTTCTGGGCACCATTTTCCTGTTCGTTAGCGCTAAGCGCGCTATCGGCGCCAACCTCCACGCGAGTCCCTTGTCTGTCGGCCAAAGCCGACGGGGGATGTTCGAGTTCTCTTCGAGGCACGATTTTCCTGTTCGGCGACTTTCGCAGGCGGTTGGAAAAACGCTCGATGAGGAGTGTCGACGTTGAAAGCTAGTCGAGTGCGTTGCGGGTCGCGGCGATGACGGCCTCGGGCGCATCGTTCTGAATAACGTGCGCGGTGTCGATAAATCGGACTTCACCCTTGGCGGGGAGCTTTGCCATTTCACTATTCAGCCTGGCTGTTTCTGCGAGAAGCGCCGCGCGAACGGGCTGTAGCCGCTCGCTGCCTAATTCCTGGTCGCCGACAATATGATAATTGGCTTTGGCGAAAGGTCTTGGCGTTCGCAAGCAATCGCGACCTCTTTCGCGCTTTCGAGCATCAACGATTCCGAAGAGGTTGCTTTACAATCCTCGGCGGAAATGCGCTGACCGCGCACGACGGCTTTAAGCTACGGCGAGAACTCATCGTTTGTGTCTGCACGCATCGAAACGGGGCGTGTCGGGTAAGTCAGCGACGACGCCTTTGATCAGCGCCGCCCGCTCGCCAGCCTCCGCCTCCGTGCAAATTCTCGCGCGACGTCCAGCATGGCAATCCAAGGATCATGCCGCTTCGAGACCTGCGCTCTGCAGCCGGGAAGGTCTACGCCTTGACTCTGTAATGATATTATATAACACGCGCTACGGCTGGCGTTCGCCATCTTCAAAACAAATTATCGGGGACCATTTTTATGCGCGCGCGCTTTCTTGCCATTTTGCTTGCCTCAACCATTGTTGGCACTGCCACCCCGGCCTTGGCTGAAGTGAGCACCGACGGAGAAATTACCGTCACGGGGATCCGGCAAGCCTATCGCGGCGATTTTGAGAATAAGGAGATCCCGCAGGCGATTGCCGTGATCGACAGCAAGCTAATCGAGGAAAACAACATCCTGCGCCTGACCGATGCGCTCGACCTGAACGCTTCAGTTTCGCGGCAGAACAACTTTGGCGGACTTTGGGACAGTTTTGCAGTACGTGGCTTTGCGGGCGATGAAAATTTGCCGAGCGGTTATCTTGTCAACGGCTTCAACGGCGGGCGCGGCTTCGGCGGAACGCGTGATGTCGCGGGCGTCGAGCGGATCGAGGTGCTGAAGGGCCCGGCAGCGGCGCTTTATGGGCGCGGGGAGCCGGGCGGCACCGTCAATATCGTTACCAAGCGCGCTGAATTCGGTGCCTTCAAGAGCAGCGCATCGGGGCTTTATGGCAGTTTTGACCGTATACGTTTCGATGCCGACGCCAATATTCCGATTGGGGAAAATATTGCCATTCGCCTGATCGGTTTTTCGGAAAAGGCGGATAGCTTCCGCGATACAGTAGACAGCAAACGATATGGGCTGCTGCCTTCGGTTGCGGTCAAGCCCGGCGAAGATACCACCTTCACTTATGATCTCGAATGGTCTCGCGCCGAGACCGATTTTGATCGCGGAGTGCTCGCCATCGGCAACGAGCTCGGGCGGATTCCGCGCAGCCGCTTTCTGGGTGAACCTGGCGACGGTCCGGTCGAAACTAATGTCAAAGGCCATCAAGTCCAATTGCAGCATGATTTTAGCGACAGTTGGAGCCTGCTCTTGGGTGGCAGCTACCGTGAAACCGAATTTGGCGGCTTTGCCTCGTTCGCGGAGCTGGTTGGATCGCGGCAGCGGCTGAACATCGATGGGCGCTCGCTCTCGCGCCAGCGCCGCGATACGCAATATGACAGCGAACATTTTGTCCTGCGCGGCGAACTGGCAGGCGACTTCGATCTCGGAGGGTTGCGCCATCGCGTGCTGATCGGCGCGGACTATGACAATTTCGAAAACGACCAGTTTTTGAGCCGCTACCGCCCCGGCCCGGCGGCAGGACAAACGCAGGTCAGCGGCAACATCATCGACATTTTCAATCCCGTCTATGGCGCATTCCCATTGCCCGCGCCGACGGCAGTGGTGACCAATCGGCTCGATCGGCAAAAAGCATTCGGCGTCTATGTGCAGGACCAAATTTCATTGAGCGATGCGGTCCAAATCCGGTTGGGCCTGCGTTATGACGATTTTTCGCTTTCGATACGGAATCGCGTCAACGCAACGATCGCGCGGCGTAAGGACGACAGGCTCAGCCCGCAAATCGGGCTCGTCGTAAAAGCGAGCGATGCTCTGTCATTCTACGCTGTTTATGGCTCCGGCTTCCGCTCGAACATCGCCATCACGCCAGCATTGAGCACGGCAGCGCCCGAAACCAGCAAGTCCTATGAAATTGGCGCGAAGTTTGACTTATTCGATAGCAAGCTCACCGGCACTGTCGCCTTCTTTACGCTCGACAAGCGCAACGTGCTCGCCGCAGACCTCGCCAATCCCGGCTTCTCGACCACTATCGGCAAAGCGGGCAGCACAGGTTTTGAATTCGATCTTGCAGGCAAGCTCCCCGGCGATCTCGACCTGCTATTCTCCTATGCCTATGTCGATGCCGAGGCGAAGGCGGATGTGCTCGACCCCAATTTCTCGCTGCAAATTCGCGCGGGCGATCCACTGATCAACATTCCCAAGCACAGCCTGAATGCACAGCTCTCCAGGCGCTTTGTTATTGGCGATGGCATGGGTCTGACCTTCGGTGCGGGCGTGCAGCATGTCAGCAAACGGTTGGGAGAGACAGCGACCGACTTCTTTCTGCCCGCCTACACTCTGGTCCGCGCTTTCGCCAACATCGATATCACCGATAACATCTCGGTCTTCGCGGACGTCAAAAACCTGTTCGATCAAACTTACTACACTAACAGCTTCGCACGGCTCTGGGTTGCCCCCGGAAGCCCGCGGGCGGTGACTGCCGGAGCAAGGGTGCGATTCTGATGACAGTTATATCGGTCAGCGATCTTACAATCGAACGCGGTGGGCGAACGGTTCTCGATGGGCTTTCGCTCACAGTCAGGGCGGGGGAAATTTATGCGCTGCTTGGCGGCAATGGCGCGGGCAAATCAACCACGCTCTCGGCGCTGCTTGGCTTTCTGAAACCGTCATTGGGCAGCATGGTAGTCGCCGGGGTCGACCCGTCAACGAACGCTGAAGCTGCGCGGCGCAAGATCGCTTTCCTCCCTGAAAATGTCGCGCTCTACGAACATCTGACAGCGCGCGAGAATGTAGAATATTTCCTTGCGCTGGCGGGCGAGGCGCATAGTGCCGATGAAATCGAAGCTTCGTTCGACGCTGCCGGCCTGCAAGCAGAAGCACGCAATCGCACGCTCGGCGGCTATTCGAAAGGCATGCGGCAAAAGGTCGCGATT
>ERZ1066122.377-NODE-377-length-47262-cov-5.924842_pt1 | contig 47262 bp, 39 predicted proteins | sample MGYA00382769_ERZ1066122 | MGnify/ENA primary metagenome ERZ1066122 (study PRJEB33369, sample SAMEA5778352) | biofilm metagenome | biome: Industrial cooling water; feature: Water cooling tower basin; material: Biofilm | place: United Arab Emirates | collected... | reverse complement strand
ACGTGAAGTATTTAAAGCACCAGTAAACAACCATTCACCAATTGCACCAGTGGCAAAAATTGATGAATTGAAATCTAACTGAGTGTTACTATCTTTATCAGGACGAAGAAAATCACGGAAACTACCATAATAATCAGTTCCTCTCGCACCTAAACGCAAATCAACAACACCAGTCACTAAACTGGGACGTAAAGCTGTTTCAAATTGTAATTGCGTGTAAGCTTCCAAATCATTCGCAGTTGCCCGAATCCGAACTGTTTGCGCTTTTAAATCAGATTTTAGCGTCGCAGTAAACTGCCCATTTTTGGCTGCAACCTGAAAACCAGGTTCGTCCGGTTTAAAATCAACCCCAACAAACTCCCCAGAAGTCGCATTTAAAGTAACAATTGCATCTCGATTTGAACGATTACCATTAGCATCAACCAATTGTCCTTTAACAGTTGCAATTGAACGACCATCCGCAGGAATACGAGCTTCAACAGTATCTAAAGTTAAATTTGTAGGCGCCCCTCTAACTTGAACTTTCACGGTAGATACAGCTTCCGTCGCACCTACAATCCGCACGGTAATAATATTTTCGCCTTCTAAGAGTGAAACACCATACCAGGTTTGCGTTACTAAATTATTACTTGAGTCGGTTTCTGTCCTTCCAATTAAATCGCGGTTAACTAACTTACCATTGACACGCAACTCTATATTGGCGCCAACAGAAAATTGTAAAACAACAGTAGCAGCAGGAATATCAGCAACTGAGTCAGGACTGGGAGAAAGAATTTTGACTGTGGGGGAAGTCGAGGGGGTAAAGGGTGTGCTTATTTGTTTTTCTACTTCCAATTTCCTATTTTCGATTTGCCCTGACTGTGCTAACTTTTGCAAGCTTGTAGGTAACTTTATATCTTCTGCTGGTTGAAAAGGTTGAATTGCTTGTTTTAGTTCCTTTTGATTGAGTACGTTTTGAAGTCTTTCTGCGGTTGATTCACTCCTAGAATTATTATCAACAATGGGGGTAAACTCAGCTTCTAAAGGTAAATCAGAAGCTAGCAATTCGGTATTTTGAATTTTTATTGGCTCATTTGTATTTGAGTTTGGTATTGATTGTAGATTAAGTTGAGAATTAACTGGATTATCGAGTTCTTGAGATGATTGTGCTTTCGCAATGCTGGGAGCGAAAACTAAACTAAAAGCACCAGCCAAGGCGCCCATAAATACCAGATGAGATTGCGTTACTTTCCTTTTATGCAGTCTATATATCATTGCTTAACCTCCTCTTGAAAAGTGGGGGTGACTGCAAAATTCATGCGTACCATTCCACCTGGCTCTAAGCGCACGAGACGCGATTGGCTATTACGTTCTTTAAATTTGTTATTTGGTGCCAGGGTATAACCTGGGAGACTACTCAAATCCAAAACCCCTGTATGACTTCCCGGTTTCACATTTACAACAGAATATAAACCATTCGGGTCAGTAGTAACACGGTTGCCATCATGCATAAAAATTACTGCATTTGGTACACCTGGTTCCCCTGGTTGTTGCTCGCCATCAAAGTTCTTATCAACAAATACGCGCCCGATAATAGTACCGCAATCCGATGTAATACCCGGTCTAATTTTTAACTGATGTGTTGCTGGACCATCCTTGGCAGCAAAACCATTATCAGCTCGTCGCACATTTACAATTGCAGTATTGCGTCCATCACCACGTACAGCATCGCTGGTAAGCTGTGCCGCGTAAGCAATATTTAATACTAAACCGCGTGGAATTATAGCATCTGTACGGAATGTCACCATTGAACCTTGGCGTTCTGCCATAACGCTTACAGCTTGACCGTTAATTTCACCCCGTACCGATTTCGGCACAAAATTAAATCCCAAGGGTAGATTGTCAGTAGCAACAACACCATTTAAACCAACATCTGAGAGATTTTTAACCGAAAGACGATAAATTGCTGTATCACCAGGTTCAGCTGTTGCCCTATCACCAGATTTGATAATTTGTACTTGATTAGGTTGACACATTCCCGTCGTAAATTGGAATGCCAATAAATCGAGTCCAACAGTTTCAGCATTGGGGACAAAAGCCACAGTATCAGTGAAGTTTGTACCACCCGTAGTAGTAATTGGTTGACCATCAAGCGAAGTTGCCGTATAACGAACAACATTATTTCCAATTCCACCCGTACTATCAATAATTTGCAGCTTAATACGTCGTTGAGTATAAATCGAATTTCGCGGTGGATTAACTACTAAAATATAAGTCCTACCAGTTGCAAGTTGATTTTTATTCGGGTCAAACAAAAAGTTATAAGTACCGCGTGGTTCTTGGTTTGTTAAAAAATACGGATTACTATTTTCGCTATTAGGTTTGAGTCCAGCAGGAACACCATTATTTTGAATATCGGGTAACTCAGTTCGTGTCAGAGGAAGCAAATTACCTAACTCAGTCCCGGTTGGGTCACTTGGGTTTGGTTCATATATTCCCACCGAAAAACCAGTGTAATCAGGTAACAGTTCACCTCCACAACCTAAAATTCGTCCCAAAGGGTCAACTAATGGTTTAGTAACGGCATTTAACTGGCTCGATATGCCTTGAAATTTTAATTTACTAGCAGGGTCAGTATAAGAGTAACTTGCTTGGTTATTAATTGCTGGAGGCGCACTTTTATTTTCTGTTTGTTGGGCATTTGTTATGCCTGTAGAACTGTGCAAAACACTTCCAGTTAATACTATTGCAGTTACCCTTCGCAACCATTTTCTGCCGAGATATCTTTCTAAATATCTTCGCTTTTGGCGTTGCGGACGGTTCACTTAAGATTTCTCCTCTAAAAAGCCACTTTTCTGATGAGCAAATGCACTTATGAAACAAAATAGTTTTATTAAATAGCTTTTAACCTTGTTTGTTAAGATTTGGGTTTTGCAAATTAGGTTTTCATAAAATGTTTAAAACCTCTCCCCCAACCCCTCTCCTTGAAGGAGAGGGGAGCTTATGGGCAGCAGAAATTACTTAACCTTTACTTGATAGCTACCTTTAACAATACTTTTTGCTTCCACCGATGGAATTTGCATCCGAACATGTGTATAAATGCTTGCAGGTGCGGCTTTGGTTTCAACTTTCCCGTTGGGGAGAGTTACTTTAACAGTTGGATTTTCTACAAAGCTACGTCCGCCATCAATGCTATAAGTAATTTTGGTGTTGCTCCTGATATCTCCAATTGCACTTCCCAATACAAATTCCATACGTTGAGGAATGGGTTGATTAATAGTTAAATTCTTAACTTGTTTGTCGCTGATATTTTCACCGCTAATTGTATAACGTAATACATCTCCGGGCTGCACGCTTGCTTGACCTTTCAACGCTTGCCAAGATTTAGTTTGTTTACCTTGCTGGTTTTGAAGAATTACTTGTTTTTCCGCATCTAGTTGCAACTTAACTTTTTGTTGCTTTTGAACATTTTGCGCGTTTGCACTAGATTGAAAGAAATTCTTAGCTGCGGGGATTTGAGCAACTACAGGAACACTAGCGATTAATGTAACTGCTGCTAATCCTAATAAATAACTGTGTTTCATAGAAAAAACCTTTTGAAGTTAGAAAAGACTTAATTGATTACAAGTTTTGTAGGGTGGGCACTGCCCACCTTACTTCTGCGAATGTGTATTTCGGTAGGTTAATTTACTTTGCGTTGGAACATAAATTCGCGTTTCTCACCAGGTTGAACAATACCTGTCACGGTGTTTATGTACTTGGAGACATCGGTATCTGCTGTTGTACCAGTTTGGTCGATTGCAGAGTTTGTACCAGTTGCACCGCTGTAGAATTGGATTGTCGATGCACCTGTATCTTTCGCTGTGCCAACTATGTTGCTGGTATCGATTTGACCATTAACATCGTTGTCTTTAGCCCAGTTATTCTTACCATCGCCAGGGGCAGTGCTAAGGGTTCCATCTTCCACAATTACTACTTTGTCAGCTCTCAATATGACATTACCAGTACCAGATTGAGCTTCGGAAATGTTTGTGTAGGTAATGCGATATTCAATAATATTTCCAGGTGCAGGTTTCTTCGGATCGGAACTGAATGTACCTTCGTTTCCTTGAACAGCAGACCCAGTTCCTGGAAGTACGCGAGATTCTTTGAGCATTTTCAAAAAACCTGTGTATACACGATCAATAGTGGTATTTTTCGCGGTTTCACTACCCAGACCAGGTGTTGCATCATCAACGAATGCTGTCACAGGTACAGGGAAGCCTTTTCCTGTATCGGTAGATAATGGGGTATTTGAGGGTAAATTAACTTCTACACCGTAGTTAACACTGGCGCCTGGTGTAACATTCGGAATCGTTATGTATTCAGTAGTTTGATCGATTGGAGATTGGTCGTTAGTTGTTGCTGGGTTCTTATCAGCATCAAACTTGAAGGCTGTACCATCCCAAACATAAGACCTAGATTCGGAACCGTTGGTAATTGTAACTACACTATTAACGGGTAAATCGGCAGCATTTGCTGGTGGTGTGGGAATTAATGAAATACTACTAGGGTCAGTACCGCTATTTTTAACTGTGTTGGTGAATGCTACAGGTGATGGATCAATCTTGTCACCTGGTTTTTTATCGGTAGGTACAAACGAAGATTTGTTGGTGAAGTCGTCGTTATTACTGGTAGCACCAATTGCATCAGGCGCCCGATCTGGACCATTCAATACCGCAGATGGAACGGGTACTGTGAGTTCAAAGCTGTTAGCTTCACCTCCAAGTCCTGTACCACTGTTATTATTACCTGTATCTGTACCCGTACTTGTTAACTCGGCAGGGGTGTCAACAAAGCCATCGGTAATTGTCGAAGGTGTATCGGGGATACCATCGTTGTTTGTATCAGTTGAACCGGGTGGAATTGTCTTACCATCGTAGTTGCTAGGGTTTTGGTCACCAGATTCATCGTAAATCAGGTTATCAGGGATACCATCAGTATTCGTATCGACGGGTGGTACTCCAGAAGTTTGACCGAATAACTGAGCGATGTTGTTCACTGTTAATGGCGCCACTGTTCCTGCCTTGACTTTGACTTGAATGTTAAAGCCATTCACTGTTTGCCCAGGTGCAACTGAGGTGACAATGCTTGGGTCGTTGACAAAACCGATACGGGTAACAGTGCTGAGGTTAGCTGGTGCCACCAAACTCCAAGTTGCAGCATTGGCGTTGATTGTAACTGGGTCAGTTGTGTATACAGCTTGCCAGCCAGGAGGAGGGGTAGGAGCGGTTGCAAGTTCTGTACCTGCGGGAATCGCATCGGATACTAAGATACGCGCACCTGTCAAACCTCTGATTGTTGTACCTGCTAGTGGTGCAGGAGTAATACCATTTCCGGTTGGGTCGTTTAATTCAACTCGCATTCCCAAGCTATAGGTTAATTTATCGTCGTCAATAGCTGGTGTTCCTGCATTGTTGTAGTCGCTACGAGTCTTAAGAACTGTTGCTAATGCATAGGTTTTCAACGACTGGTTAACAGTTGCTTTCTGGGTTGCACTTGCTTCGCGAACTCCGTTTACAGGGGCGCCTACAACATCACCTGGAGTTCCATCAGGGTTATCAACAGTGTAAACGTCACCACCATCAGGACTGCGGAGTTGGTTTTGGGCATCACCAGGTGTGTCACCCAGCGTAACGTTGATAATATCGTTAGCTTGGGCGCCAGGTTGAACAGTGACAGGAACACGAACTTGAATCGAACCACCAGCAGGAATTGAATCGGTGATTACTTCACTACCACTAATTGGTATCCAGTTTGCACCACCATCTATGCTGTATTCCAAATTACCCGCAGTACCTGGACCAGTAACTCGTGCCAAGTTAGGAACACGCAATTTGGTAGCGTCATTACCCACGTTTGTAATTGTGTAGGTATAATTAACTGTATCGCCTACTGATACTGGAGTTGCTGGAGTGGAATCTGTAACGCCCGATGCAGTAACGGTGATACCTGCTACCTCTGCCACCGTCACCACAACAGTGTTAGAGGTAGTATTTATTTTTGTACCTGGGTCTAGGGGGTCTTCATAAGTTGCAGTCGCAGTGTTGCTAATAGATTCTCCGGCTTTTGTACCTTCGGCTAACGCTGGTACAATTAACTGAAATATTCCATTCGCAATCAATACTGTTGTTACCAACGAACGATAAAACTTCGATGGCTGTTTGAAAAAGTTTTTTGTTTGTGACATGAAGGAAACTGAAATCAATAAAACAATTTACATCCTGCGGTAAAAGCACAGAATTACTATCAACTCTTGATAATTCAAAAACAATATCCAACAAGTATTATGGATAATATTTTTGATTTATGCATCCCAATTATTTACCTGAATAAATTAAAAAAGCTTGAGTTTTACTGTCAAACTTCATATCTCTCATTCTTATGGAATTTGAGTCAAATACAAATGTAAGTTGCTGATAACTCAAACTCCATCTGTGTAAATACTTAAAATTTAGTATAACTTCTATTTTTTTGTTTGACTTGTTTGATTTAAAATCAAAACATCAAAAGCAAACAATTTAGACATTTAAGTAAATATTAATAAATAATAAATCAACAATTTCATAAATATTAAAAAATATCTAAAACTTTCTTGTGGGATGGGCATCCTTGCCCGTCTCAATACCGCAAGGGAAATCTCTTATATCATGTCCGGTTGATTACCCATAATTAGCACGTCTCTACAATGATTTTATTATGGTTACGCTCCCGGACATGATATTACACTCTTAAACTAACTTGAGTGACACCAACGCGCATCTCGTGTTGACGTTTTACCCACTTGTGACGAATTCTTTGACGTAATAAGCGGGCGCCAAAAAACATAATTGGACGAAAAAGATTGTACTTACGCAAAATTTCTGCTTGGTTTGCTTCTTCAGATTGAAGTTGCTGTGCCCGGATAATTTCTGGTTCACGTTCAGCTTGAATTTTTGCCAGCGCTACATCAAGTTCGGCGCCTGTAGCTTTGGCTTGTAATAATGGTACAAGATAATTAGCTGCTACAATTACATCGCGTAATGCAACATTAATACCTTGTGCGCGAATAGGTGACATTGGGTGTGCAGCATCACCAAGAAGTATTACACCAGGTGCATACCAAGAAGGACAACGACCGACTACCACCGATAATTTAATTGGTCTTTCGATAGTTTCTGCGTGGTTTATAATATGTTCTGCCATCCAAGCTGGCGCCACCGAAGCGATTAGAGGCGCCCATTGTGCAGGTTTTTGATCGATTTCATCTTGCGGTTTGTTTTCTGGAAAAATTATCCAAGACAAATGTAACTTACCTTCTTCTGCTCCATGAAAAAGACCAAAGCTTCTATCTCCGTTAGAAACAGCATAAAATATATTCTCGGATATAAACTTGGGACTATCGGCAAGCTTAAACCAAAGAATATCTATATCTTTAGGTTGCTTTTCATTTTTGGTTTGTTTTTTTAAATGTAAACCCGCACGTTGACGTATTATCGAGTTACGACCATCTGCTCCAATCGTAATCGATGCAAAAATCTCTCTGCCATCTGTAAGCTTTACACCTGCTACCCGGTCATCGACTCGTAATAAATCTTTAACTGGAACTCCTTGAATAAACTCAAACTCTGAATATGTTTTAGCTTGTTCAATTAAAGCTGTTAGCAAAGGAGGTTGTGATACTAATGTACACGGTGGAAAGTTAGATTCCATTGGTTCAGCAACACGAAAAAGTGTTTTTTTGCCTAAAATAACTTCCCAAGCGCTAAATTCTCGGTGCGGTATTTGCTGTAGTATCTCAGATAAACCCATCTGTTTGAGGGCATCTAGTCCACTAGGCATTAAACCCTCACCGCGAAACACTCGATGAAAATCTGTAGTAGCTTCAACTAACGATACAGTAATGCCACGTTTGGCTAAAAGTAAAGCCAGTGAGGCGCCAGTTGGGCCTGCCCCTACAATTACGACTTGCGGCATTACTGCATCTCCTTATAAAAACTTAGAAACCTGGGAAACCAGGTTTCTTTATTTAATCATACTAAGAGTCACGCCTTTGGTGAATATTTATCCCTAATATTTCAAGTGCCAAGTAAAAAAGGAACTGTGAATTGGTGATTAAATAGCGTTTCCACAATCTGCCAGGTTCTTGGAGTAATCGATAAAACCATTCTAATCCAACTTGCTGCATCCACAAAGGCGCCCTTCTTTTCGTACCTGCAATCACTTGAAAAGTGCCACCAACACCAATTGCTAGATTAACTCCCAACTGTGAAAAATTCTCTTGAATGAAATTTTCTTGTCGAGGAACACCCATTCCAACAATTAGAATTTGGGCTTGACTCTGCTTGATAGCTTCGACAATTTTTGGTGTTTCGCTATTGGAAAAATATCCATGATGAAAGCCACAAATCTTTAATCGGTTGTACTTTTGCTGTAGTTTTTTGACTACAGTCTCAATAACTTCTGGCTCTGCTCCAAGCAAAAAGACATCAAAATCTTCTTTACTGGCAACTACTGCTAATCCCTCTACCAAATCGACTCCTGTGACTCGTTCGGGTATGGGCAGAGCAAACAATCTTGATGCCCAAACTATTGGTTGACCGTCAGCCACTACTAATGATGCATTATTAATAAAATTTTGCAAGTAATGATTTGAACGCATCATCATTGATATAGCCACATTGACAGTGGCAATATATCCTTGCTTCTCATTCTTAATCCATTCACTTGCCCAGTCCAAAGTTTCATCAAAAGTAACAGTATCGTAAGAGCAGTTCAATAACTTAATTCGATTCATACATTTGTTTTTATTAACATTAGTAAACCATCAATAAAAAACTTAGTTGCCCAATTTGGATAAGATAAACGTGTGTATTTACCCCAAATTGGTTGCGAACCCTTGATACCACCCCGAATATTTAAATCTGATGTTTGAATGTCTTGACAAGACATAACGTATTGCAAACTGGTTAAAGCTGCTTGGTAATAACGTTTATCTCCTTTAAGCTCAAACAGTTTTAGCCACAAAATTGCCATCTGACAGTTGCCTGTTAAGCAGCAATAGCTTTCGTCTGATTTACCACTACTGTCAATTTGACCTGGTATAAAACCATTCGAGTGCATTTTTGCCAACATTGCTTCTGAACCAAGAACTGCAGCGTCAATATATTTCTGTTCTTTCTGAATTATTCCTGATTCAAATAAACCTCTAAGAGCGTAAACAATATTATGAGTAAATGGAGCTGCATCTGCGGTAAAAGCACATTGGTCAAACCATCCATTTTTTTGTTGGCTAAGTCCCCAGTCTAAATTGGCATAAGCGACTTGCAAATATTCTGGCTTTGATTTTAAAGCATTTAACTCCAAAAGCGCCCATGCAACGCGCGTATTATAAACATGGGGTATACCCAAATGAGTATTACGAGTCCAGCGTCCACTACTGTCTGCAACCCTAACCAGCCAGTCAGAAGCGCGTTCTGCTGCTTGTAAAAAGCATGGTTCCTGCGTTTCTTGATAAGCTCGTATATACCCTAATAAAACTTGACCTGTATCAAAAACTATTCCTTCAGAACTATACCGTGTATTAGATACAGAACCGTCGGAATTTTGTATGTCACACAACCACTTAGCTATTTTAACTGCTCTATCCCATGAGTCATTATCGTTTAACTGCTGTGCAAGATTAAAAAACGTCACAGCTATGTAACCTGAAGTTTCACGATAAGATGTTCGCCAACCACCGTTAAGCGAATAACCCCAACTAACTCCATCATCAAGCGATATGTCGTGCGCGCGTTTTAGCCAACTGACCGCAGCACTCAAATGTTTTTGCGGTTCGTCAATAACTGGCAAAGTCGCAAACATATCTTGCGTTGCCTTAGTTGCAAAACATTGTATACGAGCTAATTGTTGATTAATTACGGGTTCAGACTTTTTTAAAACCATAAACTTTACCAAATTAATGAATGTAAATCCTATAAACCAGGTTTCTTTGTTGAAATCTCGTAAAAAAATAACTATTTCGCTTAGAAACCAGGTTTCTGGTTACGAGAGCGTAAGTCCTGTTTAATTTAAAAAATCATGTTTATATTCATCTATAATTATTTATACTTATGATTATTGACAATAATAGTCTTTATAGAATATATGTCGGATGAAACGATTTAGGTAAGTATTTTATAATAGCTATCGACTAAATCAGCTTTTTGTCTCCGCATTTAAGACCTCTAACTATATATATATTTAATCTTTGACAAATTTCATAAAGATACCATGAACTTATGTATAAATATTTACATAATTTTCTTTAGGCAGATTAAATTATTGGTGTAATGTCTTGTGTTATATTTATTACAGGTTCAACAATTCCGTAAATTGGATAAAACGAAATAGAATTGAAACTCAACTTACTTTTTGGTAAGCACAGAATTGCGAAGCACGGTAAACTTGATTTCTTAAGGTGTTTTAGCTATTCAACATGGCAACGATTAACGATAATTATCTCAAGCTCAAAGCTGGCTATCTGTTTCCAGAGATTGCACGTCGGGTGAATGCATTTGCAGAAACCAATGCTGATGCTAAAGTTATTCGCTTAGGAATAGGTGACGTTACCGAACCATTGCCCGAAGCTTGTCGAACTGCGATGATTAAAGCAGTTGAGGACATGGGAAATCGAGACGATTTTAAAGGGTACGGGCCTGAACAAGGTTATGCTTGGTTACGCGAGAAAATTGCCAAGCACGATTTTCAGGCTCGTGGGTGTGATGTTGATGCTTCGGAGATTTTTATTTCTGATGGTTCTAAATGTGACTGCGGTAATATCTTAGATATTTTTGGCAATAATAATACCATTGCAGTTACAGACCCAGTATATCCTGTATACGTAGACACTAATGTCATGGCGGGTCATACGGGGGATGTGAACGAAAAAGGTGAATATGGCGGTTTAGTTTATCTACCTATTTCTGCCGACAACAACTTTACTGCTGAAATTCCCTCGCAGAAAGTTGATTTAATTTATCTTTGCTTCCCTAATAATCCGACAGGCGCCACAGCAAGTAAAGAGCATCTCAAAGCTTGGGTTGACTACGCACGTAGTAACGGTTCGATAATATTCTTCGATGCAGCTTACGAAGCATTTATTCGTGACCCAGATATTCCTCATTCTATTTATGAAATAGAAGGTGCCCGTGATTGTGCGATAGAATTTCGGTCATTCTCCAAAAATGCAGGTTTCACAGGAACGCGATGTGCCTTGACCGTTGTACCCAAAACATTAACAGGTTCTTCTGCCGACGGTTCCAGCGTAGAAATATGGAAACTTTGGAATCGGCGCCAGTCTACCAAATTTAATGGCGTATCTTATATAGTACAGCGAGGCGCCGAAGCAGTATATTCAGAAGAAGGCAAAGCCCAAACCAAAGCTTTAATAGATTTTTACATGGAGAACGCAAAAATCATCCGTGAGAAACTCACAGAAGCTGGTATTTCTGTATACGGAGGTGTAAATGCACCTTACGTTTGGGTAAAAACACCCAATAACCTATCAAGCTGGGACTTTTTCGACAAATTGCTGCACACCTGCAACGTTGTTGGAACACCAGGTTCCGGTTTTGGCGCCGCAGGTGAAGGATACTTCCGCATTTCTGCATTCAACAGCCGTACTAACGTTGAAGAAGCAATGAAACGCATTACCGAAAAATTCCCAATCACATAACAAATAATGTAGAGACGCGATGAATCGCGTCTCCAATCATCGCGTCTCCAATTATGGTGTCTTCTATATACATTAAGATATATGACAAAATTCTTCCCATACGAAGATAACAATAAAAACTAATTCAAACAAAATATTAATACACCAACAATAAATATCAACTAACATCATGTCTACACATCACACAAAAGTAGTTAGTACTACTCCTGGTAGAACAAGATTAAGGGTATCAAATAAACGTCGTAACCAGGAAGAAATGGAACGCATTAGTACAAGCTTACAAGCGCCACGCTTTATTAACAGCGTCGAATATAACCATAAAACAGGTAGCATACTTGTTCATCACGATACCCACGAACATGCTCTGGAGGCTATTAAGGATATTATGAAAAACCTAGGCATCGTTTTTGCTGATGTTACAGGCGCCAGTGAAATAGTACAAAAGAACGGTGAGAAAGAAGGTTCAGACTTACCCAGCGCTATTTATAATTTGAATCAAGAAATTCGCCAATTAACCAACGGTCTTGTGGACTTACGATTCTTATTACCGCTTGGATTATTTGCACTAGGCCTTATGCAACTGCAAGTTTACGGACTGCAATTAGAGTTAATGCCTTGGTACCTTTTGATTTACTTTGCATTTGAAACTTTCGTTAAACTTAATTTTAACCAGCAAGTTATATAAATGCTTGTTTATAAAAGCCTACAACATGTCATGCTGAACGCAGTGAAGCATCTCTAAGCATATCTTGTGAAAAATAATTCAGATTCTTCGCTACGCTCAGAATGACAATTTATCGCTACGCTCAGAATGACAATTTATCGCTACGTTCAGAATGACAATTTATCGCTACGTTCAGAATGACAATTTGTAGCTACGTTCAGAATGACAATTTGTAGCTACGTTCAGCATGACAATAATTCAAATGTCCTATACATACTAGGAACAGGCGCCATATTTAAATAAATTTATATTATTTAATAGTTGAAGTTTCAGTACCTATTGTTTGGTAGAGTAATGCTAAACTTTAAAGCATGATAATCCTGAGCGTTAGCTATGAAAGTTATTCACGGCACTTGGATACCTGATGCTTCTACGGAATTTATTCAAACAGGTTCGTTTTACCTGTGGGTTGAAACTCCTATTGAAACCAAAGCTAAAACGAATAACATCCATCCAGGTCATTTATCAAAAGATGAATTAGTAAATTTTTTGATACAAGATGTAGGTATAAAAGAGACACTTACAACTCTTAGTCAACGCATCTCTCCTAAATATTTTGCGTTACCAACTGCTGAAAATACGCCGCTTCCTTCTCCAGAAATGACAAGATATTTGGAAGAAGCTGATATTTTAGAATATGATAGTTTTCAATATTGGCAGGTTGATTGTTATAAGACTATAGTTTCTGTTAAAGTTGGCGCTAAGTACTCAGATGCTATTAACATCGGTCAACTTCTAAATGAGATTCACTTTTTAGCACTATATAATACAAGTGATATTCAGCTTGGTTCAGATTTACTATTTTGGTACCACTATACCCAAGCTTTTAAGCAGGTTATTTTAAAAGACCATTATATTCCTGCTTTGAAATATCGACAGCGAGCGAAAAGCACTTTTGAAATTTACGCTACTTGGGAGATTATTTCTGAGGAGTATGAGAGCAATTTGAAAAGGTATGTTGAGTACATGCCATTGATTTGTGTTAGTGGTACTGGCTTTGGTGGTACTGGCTTTGGTGGTACTGGCTTTGGTGGTACTGAAGTACCACATTACGAGGATGTGCATTTTTTTGAGAGAGAAAGCTTATTGCGGCACTTTAGTGAGTATTTGCTTCATGATATCGTTACTCACACTCCTTCTACGGTCGCGTTTGATAAGCAAATAGATGATTCTTTAGTTAATTACTGTTTTTATGCTCATAAATATAACCCGTTAAAAAGCGATGTGAGTTTGGAGGAGTTTAAGCAGTGGTCGGCATGGAGGCAAAAAATAACTCGTACTTCTCATGATGCTTCGTTTAATATAGGCTTTCAGTTACATTCTGCCCATCCTGATACAATTGATGATTGGCATATTCAGTTTTTAGTCGCTGATAAAAAAGACCCTTCGTTAAAATTAGCGCTTTCTGAATATTGGTCGATGAGTCCGAAAGACAAAACAAACGTCAGTAAAAAGTTTGGTGAAAATTTTGAAACTAATGTACTGCTTAATCTCGGATATGCTGCACGAATGTATCCTAAATTATGGCAGGGTATGGAAACAGAATATCCGTGTGAACTACGAGTAAGTTTAGAAGAAGCGTTTGATTTTCTGAAAGAAAGTGCATGGGTGTTGGAAGATGCTGGTTTTAAGGTAATTGTACCTGCTTGGTATACTCCCGCTGGGCGCCGACGTGCTAAAATTCGCCTCAAGGCATCAAGTAAAGGAAAGTCTGCGAGTAAAGTAGATAATAAAGGATATTTCAGCTATGACTCACTAGTGCAATATGAGTATCAACTGGCAATAGGAGATCAGCAAGTTACACCTCAAGAATGGGAGCAATTAGTTAACGCTAAAACACCTTTGGTGCATTTTCGTGGTCAGTGGATGGAACTCGACAGAGATAAAATGCAGCAATTTTTGGAGTTTTGGCAATCTCATGGTGATGAGAAACCAGAAATGACAATGCTGGAGTTTTTACAGCGTACAGCACAAGAAGATGATTGGGAAGTTGAACACGACGAGTTTTTATCGTCGATGATGTCTAAGCTACACGATAAAAGCAAGTTTGAACCAATTTCTGATTTAGCGCAACTCCAAGGAACTTTACGTGAATATCAAAAGCGGGGTGTATCGTGGTTAAGTTATTTGGAAAATTTGGGATTAAATGGTTGTCTTGCAGATGATATGGGACTTGGTAAGTCTTTGCAAGTAATTGCACGACTTATTCAAGAACGTGAAAATAGCAATGGTAGTAAGAGTTTGTTACCCACATTATTAATTGCTCCAACTTCAGTTGTGGGAAATTGGCAGAGAGAAATTGCAAAGTTTGCTCCACATCTTAAAGTTATGGTACATCACGGCGCCAGTCGTAATCAAAATGAGGTATTCAAAACTTTGTGTTTAGAGTATGATGTTGTAATTACTTCGTTTACCGTCGCGCGTAAAGATGAAAAATTATTAAGTGGGTTTGAATGGCAGCGAGTTGTACTAGATGAAGCGCAAAATATCAAAAATCCCAAAGCTGCACAAACTAAAGCCATTTTAAAACTTCATGCCAAACATCGTTTAGCTTTGACGGGAACTCCTGTAGAAAATAGATTATTAGACTTATGGTCAATTTTCAATTTTTTGAACCCAGGATATTTAGGTAAAGAAGCGCAGTTTCGTAAATCGTTTGAGATTCCAATTCAAAAAGACAATAGCAAAGTCAAATCTACTACTTTAAAAAAGCTAGTAGAACCCCTGATTTTACGTAGAGTGAAAACAGATACATCGATTATCAACGATTTACCCGATAAAGTCGAACAAAAGCTTTATACCAATTTGACCAAAGAGCAAGCTTCATTATATGAGGCTGTTGTTAAAGATGTAGAAGATAAAATCGAGAATATAGAAGGTATTGAACGTAAAGGTTTGATATTAGCAACATTAATGAAGTTGAAGCAAATTTGTAACCACCCAGCACAATTTTTACAAGATGGTAGTGAGTTTTTACCAGAACGTTCGCATAAGCTAAGTCGTTTAGCAGAAATGGTAGAAGAAGCTATTGCAGAAGGTGAAAGTTTGTTAATATTCAGCCAATTTACAGATATCTGTGAAGCTTTAGAAAAACGGATTAAACAGGCACTTCATTGTAACACGTACTATTTACACGGAGGAACAGGGCGCCAGCGTCGAGAAAAAATGATAGCAGAATTTCAAGACCCAGAGACAGAACCATCAGTATTTATACTTTCGCTCAAAGCAGGAGGAGTTGGAATTACACTAACCAAAGCAAACCATGTTTTTCATTATGACCGTTGGTGGAACCCAGCAGTAGAAGACCAAGCAACCGACCGAGCATTTCGGATAGGTCAAAAGAAGAATGTTTTCGTACATAAATTTGTAGTAATAGGCACATTGGAAGAAAAAATAGATTCGATGATAGAAGATAAAAAGAAACTATCTTCTGCGGTTGTGGGTAGTGATGAGTCTTGGTTGACTGAATTAGATAACGAAGCATTTAAACAACTAATTGCATTAAATAAAAGCGCACTATTGGAGTAAAATATGAGTAAATTTTCGCGAACTTGGTGGGGTACACGTTTTATTGATGCGTTAGAATCATTTACCGATTCAGGTAGATTGCAACGTGGTCGCTCTTATGCAAGTGGAGGCAAAGTAAAAAGTTTCGAGATAGATAGTAATAAAATAACAGCAAAAGTAAGAGGGTCAGTAAATCCTTATTTTGGTGTTTACAAAGAACCAACATACAACATTACTATCGAAATTACACCCATTGCAAAAGCACGCTGGAATGATGTTGTTAAGGAAATATCATCTAAAGCAAGTATTATTTCTAGATTAATGCTCAATGAAGTCCCAGAAAACATCGAAGATACTTTTTCTCACTTAGGATTGCATTTATTGCCATGTAGTAATAAAGATTTTAAAACCAGATGTTCCTGTCCAGATTCTGCTAACCCGTGTAAACATATAGCTGGAGTATATTATTTAGTTGCTTCTCAACTAGACGAAAACCCATTTCTCTTATTTGAATTACGAGGATTGTCAAAAACCGAACTCCAACAAAAGCTAGCAAAGACACCTTTAGGAAAAGTTTTGTCCGAAGAGTTAAATGTGAAAGACTTCGTAGTCGAAGCTTCAGCTTCGCTCTACACCAAAGTAGAAAAGAAAGCAATTAACGAAAAACCAAGCGTAAGAGAATTTTGGTTAGGCGCCAAGCGATTACCGCAAACCATTGATATTAAAGCTAGCAGCAGTGTTTCTGCAATTGTAATTAAAAAGCAAGGTGATTTTCCTCCTTTCTGGCACAAAGATAATTCGTTTGTCGAAACGATGGAGGAATTATATAAAAGGGTAAAGGGTAAACAAAATTTGATATAGAGTGTGACAGTAGTAAAAGTCGATAAAAGTGGAGCCAAGCGGGATCGAACCGCTGACCTCTACAATGCCATTGTAGCGCTCTACCAACTGAGCTATGACCCCATAACTTTCTCATTATATCTCAAATATTTGCTTTTATGTCAATAAAATGCGACTCAAAATCCCAGTTATATTGATAACTTATATCTTTGATGAGAATAATTAATCGCACTGACAATAAATATTTATATAAGAATATTTAGATATGATTACGCATTTACAGTTGTAACAGATAGGTCATGCAGTGACCCATTAAGAAGTAAACAACGAGCATTCCTGCGGCAGCCATTGCTACCAGCCCTCCAGCTAGCATTAGGGAAAATTCCTTGTGTTCTACTGCTTTCTCCATAAGGTGTAGCGACCAGGCAACCAGCGCTACATCAAAAATTAATATAGGTATTAACATTTTTCTTAATAAAAGTTATTTCTTCTTCATCAAGCTTAACACTAATTTTGATAAGTGTGTCTAACCACGCTGTGGTGGTTAGATTTTAGGCAAGATATCAGGACTACATTCGGATAGGAACTTTATTGTCGTTGAGATAATTTTTGATTTGGCTTACAGTTAGTTGTCCGTAATGTAAAAGCGATGCTAGTAAGGCAGCTTCGGCTTTACCTTCAGTCAGTGCTTGGTGGATGTGTTGGCAAGTTCCGGCGCCACCAGAGGCAACAACAGGAATTTGGACTCTAGTCGCGATAGCACGGGTAAGCTCTAAGTCGTAACCTGCTTGGGTGCCATCAGCGTCCATACTTGTAATTAATAATTCTCCGGCGCCACGTTTTTCAAGTTCTTGTGCCCAAGTGAGAGCATCAATACCTGTGTTTTCTCTGCCACCCCTTACATAAACATCCCAACCTGGGTTTTCTGAGTTTTGCCTCCTCCGGGCATCGATTGCAACTACTATGCATTGATTACCGAAACGGTCACTAGCACGATTGATAAAATCAGGGTCGCGTACTGCCGCAGAATTAATACTAACCTTATCCGCCCCCGCTCGTAACAAATTTTTAACATTTTCTAAGGATTGAATACCACCACCTACAGTTAGAGGAATAAATACCTGCTCTGCGGTTCGGTAAACAACATCAATAATTGTGCCTCTATCTTCATGAGTCGCTGTAATATCAAGAAACACCAACTCATCGGCACCTGCCTCGTTGTAAACCTTCGCTAGTTCCACGGGGTCGCCCGCATCTTTGAGGTTGACAAAGTTAACTCCTTTTACAACTCGTCCCGCTTTGACATCCAGACACGGTAGAATCCTTTTAGCTAGCATGAGAATTTTTTACACTCCGAAAGTATTTGCCCGACTTAAAATTGTAAATAAATTTTAAATTGACGAGCTACCACAAAAGAAAAAAATTATTTTCAATTCTCATTCCCAACCATCAAGTTACTGACCACCCAACCGAACTATGGCTATCATCTCCTCAAGGCAACAGTCACAAAACCCTGACGACGGTGAACAACCAAAACGCCCGAAACGTCCAAGGGAGTCCAAAAAAGCATCAGAGCAAACACCAAAGTTGGCGCCATCCGAGGTGTCAACAGAGAATGCTCTATTGCAACCCGAAGCAAAAGTAGACGAACAAGGCAAACAAGAAGATAGTATTCGTCCACATCGCTTTGAAGACTATATCGGTCAAAAAGATTTGAAAGATGTATTAGAAATAGCAATAAAAGCAGCAAAATCACGTAATGAAGTTCTTGACCATTTATTGCTATATGGGCCACCTGGACTTGGTAAAACTACGATGGCGATGATACTCGCCTCAGAAATGGGGGTTGGCTGTAAAATTACCAGTGCGCCAGCTTTAGAGCGTCCGCGCGATATTGCAGGATTGCTAATTGGTTTAAAACCTGGCGATGTATTATTTATTGATGAAATTCACCGTTTATCACGAATGGCTGAAGAAATTTTATACCCAGCGATGGAAGATTATCGTCTGGATATCACTGTTGGTAAAGGTACAACCGCTAAAACCCGCAGTATACCCCTGGTTAAATTTACTTTAGTCGGCGCCACAACAAGAGTTGGAGCATTAACCTCACCACTTCGCGATAGATTTGGTTTAGTGCAAAAACTGCGCTTCTATGAACCAGAAGAACTAAGTAAAATAGTTATCCGTAGCGCTCAACTACTTAACACTCCCATAAACTCTGAAGGCGCACAAGAAGTAGCTCGTCGTGCGCGTGGAACACCACGTATAGCCAATAGATTACTAAGACGTGTACGTGATTATGCGGAAGTAAAAGAATGTGGCGAAATAACTAGAGTCGTCGCAGCCGAAGCACTAGAACTATTTCAAGTAGACCCATGTGGCTTAGACTGGACAGACCGTAAAATGTTGAGTGTAATAATTGAACAATTTAACGGAGGTCCAGTTGGAATAGAAACAATAGCAGCTGCAACAGGCGAAGATACACAAACAATAGAAGAAGTATACGAACCATACCTTATGCAAATAGGCTATTTAAGCCGAACACCACGCGGCAGAACCGCTACACAAGCAGCATACAAACACATGGGCTTCAAACAAACGAACGAGCAATTATCTTTTCTTTAATTGGGGATGCTCGGTAGAGACGCTCTTGAACCGGAGCGTCTCTACTGCATAATAATTAAAGTTGAAAGATGATTAAAACAAATGGTCAAGTTAATCGCTGTAATCTTAAGCATATTTTTATTATTCGGGTGGAGTAAACCTGCTATGGCACAGTCCCAAGCAAATTTAACCCCTGAACAAATACAACTGCGGGATGAACTAGGAAACAAAGCTTTTGCCGCAACAGACAAAGGAGACTTCGCGACCGCAGAAAACTACTGGACACAAATGCTCGAACAAGACCCCACAAATGCAGCAGTTTGGAGTAATCGCGGAAACTCGCGCGTCAGTCAAAATAAATTGCAAGAAGCTCTTGTAGATTATAATAATGCAATTAAACTGGCACCGAACGTAACTGACCCATATTTAAATCGTGGTACAGCATTAGAAGGGTTGGGACGTTGGGAAGAAGCCATCGCTGACTATAATCATTTACTAGAAATCGATCCCAACGACGCAATGGCATACAACAACCGAGGTAATGCTGAAGCAGGTTTAGGAAAATGGCAAGAAGCCATTGCTGACTACAAAAAATCAGCAGATATTGCACCTAACTTCGCTTTCGCCCGTGCCAACTATGCTCTAGCATTATACGAATCAGGCGAAAAAGACGAAGCAATTCACCAAATGAAAAATATTCTTCGTAAATATCCCAAATTCGCCGACGTGCGTGCCTCAATTACAGCAGCACTTTGGGAAAAAGGTTTACAAGGAGAAGCAGAAAGTAACTGGGTTGCCGCAGTCGGTCTTGATCCCCGCTACCGAGATATAAACTGGGTTAAAAACGTCCGTCGTTGGTCTCCCAGCATGGTTAGCGCGTTAGAAAAATTTCTCAAATTACAATAGTACTCATTTACCAGCAATCAACAATCTTGTGAGAATCTTGTGGGGTGGGCATCCTTGCCCGCCCTTTATTATTGCGGGAGTGCCTATTCCATAACTTTTCAATTCCATCTAAGTGCATAAAGGACTTAATCTCGCTCCTACTAATAAGAGTGTAGGCAACTTTGTCTTAACGAACGTTCCCTACATTCTTAATCAAAATCTTCAAAAGATTAGTATGACTCACTTTGGTATTATCTGTCCTGCCGCAACTGGTCATCTCAACCCAATGACCACATTGGGGTACGAACTTCAAAAACGCGGTCATCAAGTTACCGTGATTGGTATTCTTGATGCTCAACCTAAAGCTATCTCAGCAGGATTAGGCTTCCGAGCAATTGGCGAGTCTAAATTCCAACCAGGTTGGACAGCGCAAAGAGATCTTCAACAAGGAAAATTAAGTGGATTAGCAGCGTTAAAATATACTCTTGGTTGGCTTAAAGATTTAGCAGTGATATTCTTTCAAGAGGCGCCGTCTGTAATTAAACAAGAACGAATAGAAGCACTGTTAGTAGACCAAGCTTCACCAGAAGGAGGAACGATAGCAGATTTTTTAGATATTCCTTTTGTTAGCATATGCAGTGCATTGGTATTAAATAAGGATGTTAACATCCCTCCGTTTTTTTCAAATTGGCAGTATAGTCCTTTTTTCTGGGCACGCTTGCGTAACCAAGCCATTTACAATTTGCTTGATTATATTGGGGAGCCAATAAGAAATGTAATAACAGAGTATCGTTGGGAGTGGAAGTTGCCCAAACACTATAATTACAACGAAAACTACTCGCAATTGGCTCAAATTAGTCAACAACCTCCTGAATTTGAATTTCCTAGACAAAATTTACCTGATTGTTTCCATTTCACAGGGCCATTTTCTAACCCAGCTAGCAGGGAAGCTACTTTTTTTCCATTTGAAAAGTTAACTGGGCAGCCATTGATTTATACTTCAATGGGCACATTACAAAATGGTTTATCCGAAGTTTTTCAAAAAATTGCCTCAGCATGTAAAGCTTTAGATGCACAATTAGTAATTTCTTTGGGTAATTCCACTAACTTAGAATCTTTACCTAAATTGCCTGGAAATCCTTTAGTTGTGAGATATGCACCTTAATTAGAATTATTGCAAAAAACGACTTTAACAATAACCCATGCAGGATTGAATACAGCTATGGAATCTTTAAGTAATGGTGTTCCAATGGTGGCAATACCTGTTGCTAATGACCAACCAGGAGTAGCAGCACGCATCACTTGGACTGGTTGCGGGGAAGTTATACCGTTATCGCGTTTGACTGTTTCTAAATTACGAACTCAAGTAGAAAAAGTACTGATGCAAGAATCTTACAGGAACAATGCTATTAGATTACAAGAAAGTATTCGTCGAGCAGGAGGAGTTAGTCGTGCTGCTGATATTGTTGAGCAAGCTGTTTCAAGAAAGCAACCTGTGCTTTCGAGTGTAAACTAAAAAGCTAACGTTAAAAATAAATCATCATACAGTTCTTCGTTTTCTTTGATTAAATCATTTAGGTGTATATGACAAATGTAATACCTGAAACATTGCTTCCTAATGGGATGAAGATATTTTATCAAAATCGTGAGGAAGTTGAGTTTTTATATGAAGAAATGCCTTTGTACTTACAAAATTGTATTGAATTACATGAAGGTAGCACTGTGTTCGATGTCGGAGCAAATATCGGTTTATTTACATTGTATATTAAGTAAATTATACGCTAGAGATTTCCAATAGATTTGTATTTTGATGAATTGTATATTATAGAGACGTAGCAATGCTACGTCTATGCGTGAGAAATTACGGCGCCTCTAGAAATCCGCTATTAATAAAGTATGAAAAATAAGTTTTTAGCAATTGGATATCTACGTTAGGACATGTAATATCTGTTTGTGCAAGTGCCATGAGCGTATCCTGACAGCTAATTTTGGGTCTTCGGGACTCGTAATATAACTCAGTAATAGTGAGTTGTTCTTCTGACCATTTTTTCAAATAAAAAGGTAAAAGCGGATACAAAGGATTATCTTGCGTGCTTTTTTCTAACTTATTTTGCCAATCATCTAGGGTAATTTGCTCAATTTTGTAACCGAACGATTTGAGCAAATTACCTATTTGTGTCCAATATATGGGTTGAGGATTGTTTAAGTGAAATGCTTTACCTAAAGACTGTTTCTGTCCAGATAGATAAACTATTGCGCGACTAACGTAATCAACAGGTGATAAATCTAACAGTTGTTCTGTTTCTGCTATACTTCCCATTTTAATACAACCTTTGATAACGCGGCAAATGATATCATCTGTATTCCATACCCCTGTTTGAGCATGTCCAGAAATAAATGGTGGTCGGTAAATGCAAACAGGAATTCCTCTTGCTTGTGCTGACATTACTAATTTTTCTGCTACCCATTTACTTTGGGAGTAGCCAAGGTACATTCCTTCGGTATAATCAAGTTTATCAGATTCTGTAACTAGCTTTTGTTTGTATGCAGATGATTCAAACACTGCAACGCTAGAAATATGATGAACTGGTTTTAACTTAATTAAACTTGCCAATCTCAAAATTTCTTGTGTGCCTAGTACATTTACTGACTTGAATCGTTCGTATGGGTATACATAGTTAAGTAAAGCGGCACTGTGGTATATTACATCAATTTCACCAGCTATAACTTGAAACTGTTCAGCAGAAAGACCTAATAATGGTTGAGATACATCCCCCAAAATAGGAATAATTCGATTGCTATAATCTTCCTGCCAAAGTCCGTAAGCTTGAAGGTTGTTTTTAATCCTTTGTTTTCCTGACTCTAAGTTACTAGAGCGTACTAAACAATAAATATTTGCTTGCGTTTGTTTCAATAACTCATCAACTAGAAAGGCGCCTAAAAAACCAGTGGCGCCTGTTAAAAAGATGGTTACCGGGTTACTAACATGGTTATACTCTAGATTCCCAGCAGAAATAGCTGTATCTAAAATAGATTCAGCATCCCAATCAATTACAGACTTGGAGTTAGAAGTTTCATTGCCTCCAGTTATATATTGAGTTAGCTGCTCAATGGTTGGATAATCCCAAAGCAAACTAGGAGAAAGTTTACGTTTTAACCAAGTTTCTAACTCTCCTGAGATGTTAACAGCTTGAACAGAATCAAGCGCATAACTAGCTAATGATGCTCGAACATCAATACTTTCTGGATGAAGGTTAATTTGCTGAGATATTTTTTGAACTAACCAAGCTTGTATTACTTCTGCTGTTTGTGGTAATTGTAATACCTTTTCCAAATTATCCGGCGCCCAATACGGTTGAATTTCACTTTCTGATTGTTGCCATTGTCCGACTATATCCAAACTTTTATCTAAAAAGCCAACTCGACAAGCATGACGTTGGATTTTATTACTTGATGTTTTGGGAATAGTACCTGGTTTGAGTAATACTACTGCATAGACTTGTAAATCATGATGCTTTGATACTGCTTTACGAATCGCTGTTGTAACTTCATTAATGTCTAGATTATCTAAATTTGCCTGCTTAACTTCTTGAGTAATGACTAGTCGTTCTTCACTTTCTAATTCTATTGAAAAGGCAGCGTTGCAACTTGGCTGTAAGGCAGAGTGACAATTTTGTACAGTAAATTCAACATCTTGAGGGTAATGATTACGACCTCTAATAATAATCAAATCTTTTCGGCGCCCAGTTACGAATAACTCACCATCGTGTAAAAATCCTAAGTCCCCTGTGCGTAGAAATGGCCCTTCATGTGTATCTGCCAGATATGCAGTAATTTCTTGAGTTGCCTTTTCATTCTTCCAATATCCTTGAGCAACGCTTGGACTTGATACCCAAATTTCTCCAACTTCTTCTGCTTGGCATTGCACTAAAGATTCAGGGTTAACGATGATAATTTTCTGGTCTAACAAAGTACGACCGCAACTAACTATTTTCTGGGTTCTTTCATTTGCATTTGTAGCAACAACAATGCGGTTTTGTTCAAACGCGGCTTTTTCAATGTCTAAAATAACGACAGGTTTGTGCTTATCACCAACAGAAATAGTTACAACACTCTCTGCCATCCCGTAACCAACAATAAATGCTTCGCGACGAAAACCATATGGAGAGAAGGTGTTGACAAACCTTTCGATAGTTTCTGCACGTACTGGTTCGGCCCCACTTGCAGCTAATTCCCAGCAACTCAAATCAAGTGTAGCTCGTTCTTCGGGTGTTGTTCTAAAACAAACTAAATCATATGCAAAATTAGGCGCCAGACTTTGAGTTCCTTTATATTGCGAAATAGCCGTTAACCACCGTAACGGTTTTTGCAGAAAGTCAAGCGGTGACATAATAATTACAGGAAAATTATTGTAAAGCGGTTGCACAACTCCAGTTAACATTCCTGTATTGTGACTAAACGGCAACCAAGTAATAGTGCGACTGTTGGCATGAAACTCACTTGCTGCTGCACCCATCGCCAAGTTGTGCATCATGTTACCGTGACTTATCATTACACCTTTAGGCGCCCCCGTTGAACCTGAAGTATACTGAAGAAACGCTAACGTGTCTGTATTAATTTCAGGTTGGTGCCAATCAGCCTCATTAGTATTAGTAATGTTATCAGTGGCAATTAAATTTACTGCCATCAACTTTGGATTTTCCGCAAACCGACTTTGTAAGTAGTTGACTAAAGATGTAGTGGTAAAAGCAAATTTCGCCTCGGCATCACTTACAATTGCATCAAGCCTATCTAGCGTTTGGTCAGGTCGTGGTGGATAAGCGGGAACTGCAATGGCGCCAGCATATAAACATCCAAAAAATCCTGTGATGAATTCTAATCCAGGTGAATATAATAATAAGACTCTGTTGCCGTAAGCATTTAGTGACTGGAGATACGCACCAATTGCGCGCGCTTTTTTCTCTAATTCTTGATAAGATAAGCTACCTGCTTCAGTTTCACCATCTTGGAGAAAGGTATAGATGTTTTGATTTTTTTGATTTTCATGTAGCGAACGATACTGTAATAAATCTACTATTGTTGAACAATTCATGTAGTTTGCCCTCTACGTATCAAAACATATTAATACACTATATTCATATAGGTTCAACTACTGTGAGTTTATGCAAAAATGCGTAAATGTAGAGACGCGATTAATCGCGTCTCTACAATTGGCGTGCGATTGTAAATAGATTCAGCTAATTGTCTTCCAGCTGCTTTGATATTGGGTTTAAGATGGCTAGGTGAAGTTGGTTTCTGGTGTCTAGCTGTGTATATCGTCTTTGGATAGGCGCCCATTGCTGCCATAATTGATGACGTTTGTCAACTAGTAAACTTGTGAAAGTTGGGAGTTTTTCTGTAAAGTCTTCACCAAATACATCCACTAACCAGTCTTCTAAAACATCGCTATCGTGAATTTCTCCTAATATATCTTGGATATTCTTAACTTCAATAAGATGCTCTGCGTAGGTTTCACCGTAAAATTCGGTGAATAATTCCATTTGATAGCGTAGACGTTTGGCTTGTTTACGTAGACTATGTAAAACTTCGTGGTTAGAATTCAAACTTTCCTCTACGTGTGTACTCGTCATTCCCTTCGGATAACTTCTTAATAAAGAGGTTGACGTGGAAACACCGCTATTACTTCCTAATGGCATTCCAAATTGCCAACCTGGATGTAAAAAGAAGTAACTTACCTCTGGTAAAAGCAAGTCGGGCAAAGCTAAATCTATTGATAGCGGCGCCGATTCTTGGTATCTTGGTTCTTCGAGCCAATGGTCAAGTGAAGTTTTGAGCGATTTGTAGCGTTCGTGTTTGAGTGTTGCTTTTACATCAGTCAATGCTTGCTCACGTTGCTTGTCGATAGCATTGAATGCTTTTTCTAAATGCTTGAGTTCTTCGGGTGGTAAATGAGGCTGAAAATTCTTTACTACAGATTCTTTTAGTACATCTAAGTCTCTAAGATTACCCAGGCGCCTTGCTATTTTACCAATGTTACGGTCTGTAACAGCTTTTGGTAAATTCACGACGAATCCAAACCGACTAACTACAGTGCGTAGGCGCCGCATTCCTACCCGCATTTGATGCAACGCTTCTGGGTCTTCATCCTTTTTGACTGTCTTTTCCCACTTTAAGGTTTTTTTGAAGTGCTTTTGAATTGCCTGGTAAGCATAGTCTCCAAGAGTTTTGACAACAGTTTGAGTTGCGAGTGTCATAAAATCACGCCTGATGAGGTTTTCGTAGAAGTTCTAAAATAAAACAAGCTCAAATAAAAACTTCTATTCTTTTTGGATAAGTTATTTGTGCTTATTAATACAAATAATTTATTCCATAACGAATAATACTATTTAATTTGCAGAATATTTTAAATCTACCTTAAGTCGTATATTTACTTTACTATATTTATTACTGATACAAATTTGTTTAAATATAATTATTTCTCTTAACATTCATTGTTTGCAAGATCAAGTAAAATTAAGAACACGTTTTGTGTTTTTATACTTTTAAATTCATACGCGATGCTTGATAACCAATCAATCCAAACAATTCTACTGAGCTTTAACGAAAGTTTTAAAGAACACCGAGAAGACACTTCGGCAGTTTTACTACAAGCCAAAAAACATTTGTGGCTAGGTTCTGATGAAACATCTACTATTGAGCGTTTAAGCAAAATTGATACCAATAATTTTGGTGAACATAAGCAGTATCAAGTTACAGATTTTATCGATTTACCAGCAGCATCTGATAAAGAAATTGATATCGAAGGGCTAGCATATAGTGATTATTACCTGTGGTTCGTTGGTTCTCATAGCTACAAGCGCAAAAAACCAAAACCCGACAAATCTGATATTAAAAATGTACAAAGATTAGCAACTATCGAAACAGAACCAAACCGTTACATCCTTGGACGTATACCTCTTGTAAATGGAGAGTTATCTGCTTCATGCTCACATCCTGAAGATTCAACTCAACAATTAAGTGCAGCTAAATTAGAATTAACACCAACAGGCAATGTGTTAATTGATGCTTTAACTCAAGACTCTCATCTCGGCGCCTTTATCAAAGCACAAATTCCAGGTAAAGACAACGGTTTTGATATTGAAGGTATCGAAGTTGAAGGTAATCGAGTTTTTCTTGGTTTGCGTGGGCCAGTTTTACGCGGTTGGGCAGTCATGTTAGAACTAGAATTAGAGGTATTAAGTACAGGGGTATTGAAATTAGTACAAGTAGGAGATAGTTTCTATAAGAAGCATTTTTTATATTTAAACGGTTTAGGAATTCGCGATATATGTCGTGATGGCAGCGATTTGTTAATTTTAGCAGGGCCGACAATGGATTTAGATGGGCCAGTACAAGTTTATAGATTGCGCGATGGTTTTTATTTACAAGCAAATGTTTTACACCGTCCTGAAGTTGTACTTGATATTCCTTATGGAAACCGAGATGACCATGCGGAAGGAATGACATTATTTCAACAAGTACTAGGAAAGCCCTCATTATTGGTAGTATATGACTCACCATCGAAAACGAAGAGAGTTGTTGGAGATGCTGGTGTATTGGCAGATGTGTTTGAGTTAGGAGTTAGGAGTTATAATTAAATCTTAATATCTTGCACCATTCAAGGGCAAGCTCAAAGAAACCGGGCATATGAACGACAAACTAGAGGTACGCGCGCAAAATCTTTCTCAAGAAGCCCGGTTTCTCGGACTGGTGCATTCCGGTGAGGTACCCGATATTTTAAAAAATTAACCAAAAGCAAAATTGTACAGAATGAAAAAGTTGACGATAGGTATAATCATCAACAACAGCAACCAAGGGTTCTTTCCTAGCTTCTTAATAATATTGACAAATGCAATAATCAAGAATACGACAGCAACTAAATTTACAAGTGGAATAAAAAGACCAATAATCCACCAAGGAGACTGGTCTCCAGCTTTATACATTATCCAATTATTTAGCAATGGTACCCAGGCAAACCAAGCATTAGGCTCCCCCAATTTCTGGTAAATATGATAGAAACAATAAGAGCTAAATAAATATGCGGCAATTCCAAAAATCATTCCTATTACACTACTTCCAGCAGCACTGTCGCTACTTGAACTGCTTTGGGCTAATAAGCAAATTGAACTAAAATTAAAAATTTGCAATAGCATTTTTATCCATCCTTAAATAAGAGATGTTGTTAATTGTCACTATGTATCTTCATACACGAATTCTATTTTTGACAAAATTTTGGTTTTGTCAATAAAATGATACAAATCTTACTATAAAACCAGTGTAATTACTGCTATAGTAAGTAGCTTTGTTCTTATATCTGTTGCAAATCTTCCTACCTGTTAAATTTAATCACAGTTACAATTGATAGTCAGTGTGTGACGCTACAAGTTTATTACTACGTTGAAATTTTTTTGCAGCGTCACACATTCTACAAATGTTGGAATTAATAGTAAATACGAGTTTAAGTAAAAGAATGTTTAAAAATAAATATTGATTACGCAAAATAGGTTTAATCCTCTCAACCTCCCTTAATAAGCTACTGTGAACACATAAGTCTTTACAAGTTACTTTTCTTCTCTTTCTACCCTTCTGGAAAAGCTCTGCTTTACGTGTTCTTTGTGTCTACCCTACCATAAAGGAAAACTACCCTGCGGGAAAACTACGTTTACGTTAACGGGAAATCCTCCGGATTATGTGGTTTATAAAAGAATAAAGTACGCTCGTCGCAAAGGGCACAAAGAGTAATATTGAGAAAGATTATAAAGATGTGTGTACACGTTAGCCTTAATACGAGAAATTTTTACTAATACTAGGCGCCGCCAACTTTATATAAAATATGAAAAAACATATTTAGATGCTTCGTACCTCAGCATGACATAAGATGCTTCGTACCTCAGCATGACATAAGATGCTTCGTACCTCAGCATGACATAAGATGCTTCGTACCTCAGCATGATAATAATATGGGCAGGCAAGGATGCCTACCCTATACTCATAACTCATCCGTTACATCCGTTATATCCGTTGCCAGTTAGCTCCCCAACATTTGCAAGTTGTGTAGAGTAGCATATAACCCTCCTTGCTCTATTAGTTGTTCGTGACTACCTTGTTCAATAAGCTCACCCCGTTTTAATACAAAAATCCTATCTACATTACGTATCGTAGATAAACGATGGGCAATAATTATGGCAGTACGGTCAATTAGTAGTTCGTCTAGCGCTTTTTGAACTAATGCTTCGGTTCCTACATCTAAACTTGCTGTAGCTTCGTCTAATACTAAAACTTGGGGGTCACGTATAGCAGCACGTGCAAATGCTAAAAGCTGCTTTTGCCCACTAGAAAGGTTTGTTCCTCTTTCTCGTAGTTGTGTATGATAATTTTGCGGTAGTTGTTCGATAAATTCTGCGACGTTGGTCTTTTCTGCTGCTCGTTGCACTTCTTCTATTGTGTACCCATCTCCCAAAGATATATTTCCTTTTACGTCTCCTGCAAATATAAACCCGTCTTGCAATATTACTGCCATGTATCGTCGCAGTTCGGCTTGCGGTACGTCACGGATGTCAATACCATCTATTAATATTCGCCCTTGTGTTGGTTCGTAAAGACGACACAGTAATCTTATGATTGTACTTTTCCCGGCGCCTGTTGGTCCAACTAATGCTATTTTTTCACCTGGCTGAATCACAAAGTCCAGGTCTTTAACTACATAATCATTATCTTTGTATGCAAACCAGACATGCTCAAATATTATTTCTCCACGTTTGGCTGTAACTTGGTGTTCATCTAGATTATTAACAATTTCGTCGATATAGCCAAATTCAAACCCCGATAAGTGTCGTGACGCTTTATCACGTATTTCTATTGGCTCATCTAAAATATCGCTGACTCGCTCTATTGCTGTAAACCCTGCCTGAATAACTGTAAACTTTTCGGCAAATTGCTGCAATGGGTCAAATAGTCTTTGTGCGTACAAAATAAACGTCGAGAGAATCGCAAACGTTAACTGCTGTTTGAGTAGTAACCACCCTCCTAGCCACAGTACCCCAGAAATAGCTATCAATGAAATCCATTCAAGCGTCGCTGATACTGATGAATCAAAAAATATTGTTCGGTCTACTTCTTTGACATAACTATTATTTGATTGCCCATATAATTTCGCGTTAAATTTCTCACGTCGAAATAGCTGGACGACGTTTATACCCGTGATATTTTCTTGTAGCTGCGAGTTTAATACCGAAAGTTCTTCCCTTGCTTTATAATTTGCTTTTCGGTACTGCTGCTGAAAGTAAATGATTAACGCTCCAATTGGTATCAGTGTCAAAATTAGCATCAATGCTAGCTGCCACTGTACCGAAAACATAAAGCTAGCTATTACTAGCATTGATAGTACATCTGCTAGTATACCTATGGCGCCTGTTGAAAATACATCTCCTAGTGCTTCAACATCGCTTGTTAATCGAGTAATCAATTTTCCTACAGGTGTACGGTCAAAGTACCTTACAGCTAAAGATGTGACGTGATGAAATAAGTCTTGACGTATTTCTGCTGTAATATTCTGTCCAACTTTCTGAACTAGATATCCCTGAAACCCTCTTAATAACAACTGAATAAGTACTGTTACTAAAAATGCACCTTCGATGATTTGTAACCCTTCCATTAACGTACCCCGTTTAAAAAACGCATACGTACTCGGTTCGTTACGAATTAATGAAATTGCTTGCCCTATTAATAAGGGTTGTGCTGCGTTGCCTATTGCTATTGGCACTAGCAATAACATCGATACTGTTAATAGCTTGAAATGCCGACGCGCGTATGGCGCCAACCGTAAAAACAGTCGCCAGTCTGTTTCACTACGGCGACGTTGAGTAGATTTGGGTAGTGTATTGGTGATGCTCATATGAGCATTATATTAATTTTACTTGACAAAAAGACTGGCGCCTTATAGTTTTACCTAAAATTACTTAAAACTAAAAATCGGTCAAAAATGCCCAAATCTCTAGGTTTCTTTATATTCTCTTACATTAAATTTATATAAGACATATTATTTTCCTCCTAATATGTAAATTACACATGCTGTTTTTTATACATACACGGGATTTACTGAGAAAGGCTATGGTAAGAAAAAGTATTGCATGGCTAATTCCTACAGTCGCTATAGCGGTTTTTGGCACTTCGCTACGCGCACAAGCACAAACAACTAAAAATTTTGAGATTCAATATAACACCTTAACTCAAATTGTTCCCTTTCAAGCAGACATTCGACCAGGATTTGTTAGAGCAACTATTAAAGGTACAACAGAAAGTTCTTCTCCTAGCGCCTTTGGGTTAAATTCTTTCCTTAGCGAGACTTATGGTCGGCTTGACAATCCAGACGAATTTCCCGCAGTTAGTCCCATAGCCAGATATACTTTTAACTCCGAACCTAGTGCAATAGGTCTGCCAAGTACTCTTCCAGCTTTCTCTGATAGATACTTTGGTGGCGCCAACGAATTATTTGGCAAAGCTGACGATAGGGCTGAAGTTAATTTCGCTACAGGCAATATTCAAGGTGGTGGTACTATTACCATCTTCGGTGGAACTGGTGTATTTGAAAATGCTACTGGTAAAATCACTTTTACTCAGCAAGACGCATTTGACCCATTAAATATCCCTCCTGAAGGTGTGCCAGGTGTGGCTATACTCAGATTTGACATACAGACACCCACACGGCAAGTTCCAGAATATACGCCTACTTACACTTTAGTTTCCGTCGGCTTGGTAGGCGCCGTTTTATTAAAGAGGGGAAAAAGACACAAGGAAAATAACTTCCTTTAACTTTTCCCTACCAAAACTTTTTACACTAATCTTCGTGGTCGTCGAATGGGTCAGCGAGCTGCTTCGATGGAGGACCGAAAGAAGTGTAAATTGAGGCTCCGGTAATGACGACGACTATAGCGCTGACCGCTATTATCATTACCGTTGCCGGTTCCAAATTGCTAAGAGATGTTGCAAAATCCATATATTTGGGGTGAATTATGAGTGCTATTATTATAAAATATTACAAAAAGATAAGTTAAAAGCATAGTCACTTTGGACTTATCTTGCAAGAAAATACTTAGTATGCTTTTTCTCTCGTTGAAACATAACCTAAATATTTTGGTTAAAGTGTTTGCGATTTGTGTCATACTAAGCATTTGATGTTCCTCAAAAACCTAAAGTAGAAGCAATGTAATATTTGTTTGTATTTTATGGAACAATAAAACTAAGTCTGAAAAGGCGAGTTTAACCCAGATTATTCTGCGGGGTTTTTCCGTGGGAGTCTCAAAAAAAGATAAATATTGGGTTTAGCAAATAATATTAACGGTGAATTATGGCACAACGGACACGATTAGGAGATATCCTCAGACCTTTAAATTCTGAATACGGTAAAGTTGCTCCTGGTTGGGGAACCACTCCCCTTATGGCTGTTTTTATGGGACTCTTTTTCGTTTTCTTACTGATTATCCTGCAACTTTACAACAGATCTATCACAATTCAAGATGTGATGGTTGATTGGCGTACTGTCGGCAAGTAATACAAAAGAATTACTTTAATTAATCGAACCCCGGTGTTTGCCGGGTTTTTTTTATGCTATCGTAACTTTGCTTGCAAGGCGCCTGTATTCTAAGTCAAATTATTCTATATATATAGAAGCTCAGGTAGAGGGAGAAGGAATATGAATTTTTTTGGTATTGGTTTGCCAGAAATGGCTGTAATTATGGTAGTAGCGCTTTTAGTGTTTGGTCCGAAGAAGTTGCCTGAAATTGGACGCAGCATGGGTAAAGCTATTCGTGGTTTTCAAGATGCGTCACGTGATTTCCAAGACGAGTTCCAAAAGGAAGCATCGCAGCTACAAGAAGCTGTACAGACCAAAGCGGAAATTGAACCTAAGCAACTTGAAGCAACACAGAAAGAAGAAGCTTAAATTACTGGGGAAGAATTTACAATGTAGTACAGGTAATATACCTTCCCCTTATTGGATTCTTCGATTATTTTGACTTTTTATGGACAAAACTATAGTAATTCCTCAATTAGTTGTTGGTTTGGGTAATCCAGAACCAAAGTATGAGCAGACGCGGCATAATATAGGCTTTGCTGCAATTGATGCGCTAACGCGAACTCTCAAAATATCTGTATCAGAAAATAAAAAGTTTCAGGGAGAATACGGAGAAGGCTCAATTGGTGGCGATAAAATTCGTTTACTAAAGCCGCTTACGTACATGAATCGTTCAGGTCAGTCTATCCAAGCTGTTTTGAACTGGTATAAACTGAGTGCAGAATCTGTACTTATTATTTATGATGATATGGATTTGCCACTGGGCAAAACTCGATTACGGTTATCAGGGTCTGCTGGTGGGCATAATGGCATGAAAAGTGCTATCGCGCATTTGGGTACAGATAGTTTTCCTCGCTTGCGTATTGGTATTGGTAGACCAAAAAATGAACAAGTTGAGGATACTAAAACGATTTCTCACGTTTTAGGTAAGTTTAACGCTTCTGAAAACCAGTTAATGACGGATGTTCTTGATTTTGTTGTTGAAATTGTAGAACTTTCTGTCAAACAAGGTGTAGAGAAAGCAATGAACCGATGTAATAGTAAAACTTTTGCGGCGCCTTCTTTGGATAGACCTGATTAAATGTGGGGGGCGGGCAAGGATGCCCGCTCCACAAGAAACTGCTCCACAAGAAACTGCTCCACAAGAAACTACTCCACAAGAAACTACTCCACAATATATTTATTCCCATGCTTCGCTATCTACCAATGCGCGAAACTCTTTAGTATACATAGCTTTATTCCAATTCTTTGCTGCTCGGACTTGAATTGGGGTCATATATCTGGCGCCTCGCATATCAGTTCCTTGAAGGTCTGCATCCGAAAGGTCTGCACCACTTAAATTGGCGCCACTGAGGTTTGCAAACTGAAGTTTTGTCCCAACAAGATTGGCGCCTTGAAGGTCAGCATTCTGTAAATTGGCACTTTGAAAATTAGCACGCTGGAGATTTGCATTTTGTAAATTGGCTCCCTTCAAATTCGCAAATTGTAATTTGGTTTGATAAAGGTCAGCACTTTGTAAATCTGCTCCTCTTAAATCAGCACTTACTAATGTCGCTTGCTGTAAGTTCGCCATTTGTAGGTTAGCTTCTACAAGTTTGGTACTTTGCAGGTCTGCTTGTAAAAGATTCACCTGCTGTAAGTTAGCTTTCTCAAAATTTGCTTGCTGTAAATTCGCTTGCTGTAAATTTGCTTGCTGCAAGTTGGCTTTGTAGAACAATGCTTCTTGAAGACTCGCTTGCTGTAAATTCGCTTGCTGAAGATTTGCTTCAATAAGCTTGGCTTTTTGAAGATTGGCTTGACTTAAGTCCGCGCGCTGTAACTTTGCCTCTTGAAGATTTACTTGCTGTAAGTCCGCACGTTGAAGTGATGCTTCTTGAAGTGTTGCGTAACTCATGTTAGAAAACGAAAGCTTTGCTCTGTAGAGGTCTGCTTTTTGTAGGTCTGCTTTTTGCAGGTCTGCACTTTGAAGCAAAGCTTCCCGAAGTACTGCTTCTTGGAGATTTGCTTGCTGAAAATTGGCAAACTGGAGTTTTGCTTGTTCTAGGTTTGCCATTTGCAGGTCAGCAAACTGAAGGTCTGCTTGTTCTAGTGTTGCTCCTTGAAAATTAGCATATTTTAATACAGCGCTGCGAAAGTCAGCCATCCGAATCACAGCGTTGCTAAAGTCAGCGTTCCGAAGGTTTTGACCGCGAAATAGTTGACCGAGAACATTTTGACCGGAGAAGTCCTGTGCAGCCATAACAACATAAAAAAATTACATACCTTGAGATTGTCTGGTATATTCCAGATAAAGTCTTGCAAGCACTATACATTTCATATTCATTTTGGAGATACTAGTGATTGGAAAGATACAAAAAATTCAAGAAAAAAGCGAACTTCCGCAAAAGAAGCTCGCCTATACGCTGAGGGAAAACTGTAATTTCATGCTTTACAGCAGAAGTTAAACTTTAACAAAACAATCTATGTATATTTTTTTATTAAAGTTTTAAAATATACGTTATTTTTCTTGAGTGAGACGTAAATCACACTCGAACTTTTAACCTTTTTCTTTTTTCCACTTAATTAAAATATCAAACGCCCTAATACTTACATCTCGGTTTCGACTATGCAAGCTTTTATACTTGGGCTTTATTAAAAAAACACAATTTTAAAATCTTTATAATTTTGTCTCAAAAATCATTTAAGTATTAAAAAATACATTAATACACGTATATGGCAAGTGGAGATGAAGCTCAAATCGTAAATATTTACGTGAAAACCGTTGTTTATCGTTAATAGTTCATGATTTCTTTATAATACTTCTAAGCATATTTATGTATAAGTTCGTTTAAGGAATTGTAAAGCTGGTCTTAATCAGTATTGTAAAATGTAACTATATGGCATCTTTATTAAAAAATGATTACAGTTGTAGTAACTATAAATATTCTGATTTCCGTAATACTGCTGTATGTAGCTTGGAGAGTTTGGTTGTTAAAGCGGTCATTTACGAATTTGAAGAATACTTTCAATGCAGCTTCGCGTAATTCTCATGCAGTTCTTTCGACTCTTCCTAACTTTCTTTACGCTCGACAGAGAGTCATTAAAAATTTACGTCAACGGAACCAAGGTTTAGAATCACAGTTTCAAAAATCCACTCAGGCATTGAGTATACTGCTCATAGTCTCACGATTCTGGCGGCGTCATGGTCAATAATTTAACTTTTGGTTAAATTTTTTGATTATTATTTGTTTTTAATGCCAGATGCGGTTCTTTGGCGCATAGAATGGTTAAAAGGGGAGAGGAAGCATAAAATGTCTAATAAAGGTTCTGGAAAATTTTTTGGTGGTTTAATGCTAGGAGCTACAATTGGCACCTTAGCTGGTTTACTCGTGGCGCCACGTACTGGTAAACAAACTCGTCAACTATTGAAAAAATCTGCAGATGCTTTACCAGAGTTAGCAGAAGACTTATCCACCAGCGTTCAAATTCAAGCTGACCGCATATCGAGTAGTGCATTGCGAAACTGGGATGATACGTTAGTACGACTGAAAGAAGCTTTAGCAGCAGGTATTGATGCCAGTTTTAGAGAAGCGAATGCCATTAGACAGAGAGATCAAGACCTTGACTCAGATACAATGAACCAGCAGTTAGATAACTAGATAATTATATTGGTAATTATATTATTGTGACAGAACCTTTGTTTTGGCTAGGTTTATCTCTTCTTTTAGTCGCTGCTAGTTTAGCTGCCGTATTAGTTGCTGCTATTCCAGCATTGCAGGAATTAGCACGTGCAGCTCGTAGTGCGGAAAAATTATTTGATACACTGTCGCGAGAACTACCCCCTACTCTTGATGCTATTCGCACCACAGGTTTAGAAATTACCGACTTAACCGACGACGTTAGCGAAGGTGTTAAAAGTGCCGGTCAAGTCGTCAAGCAAGTTGACCAAAGTCTTGAAGGCGCCCGAAAACAAGCGCAAAATGTACAAGTAGGCACTCGTAGTCTTTTGACTGGCATCAAAACAGCTTGGAAAACCTTCACACGTCCAAAAGCTTCGCGTAGAACTTCCGAGCGACAACCATTACGCGACTGGGAGTATCAACAAGATAATCGGCGCCAGAAAGAGGAAATTTACCCAGGTGACGATATATATGAAGAATCAGTAGGTTGGGTAAATGGCTACGACAAGAAAAAAATAAATAATGATATATATCCAAAAACCGTAAAACCCGCTGATACAGAAGATTGACCTGGCAACGGATGTAACGCTCCTGTAACGGATATAATTGCTAATCATCCGTTACAGGAGCGTTACCGTTGCCAAAATATCTACTTTTAGTGAGAAAATAATCAGTGAAATCAGCCAGAGTATAAATTATTCAATGTAGGATTTTTCATGATTACTCAAGATTGTGTAGATGTAAACTCAGTGGAGACAGACGAAAGCTTACGGCGCCAAATTCAAATCAGAACAACACAACTTGAAATAGCGCGTCACTCTAACATGCATCTTGTCGCCGAAACTCTACAGCAGCAATTAGACGAATTAGATAAAAACCGCAACTTTAACGCATTAATGACTTTATTCGATGATTAACTCATGTAGCACAGGCATCCTGCCTGTGCATTAAATTAGTCGATAATAGAGATTTGTCAAGGTTACTGAAAGCATTACATCTAACTACTTTGTTAACGTTTCGGTGCCGCTTCCCCAAATTTTATTAGTAATGCGATGGCGATGCTTACTATCATTATTAGTGTCATACTTAAGGCTGACCCAAAACCCCAATTTTGTGTTGCTCCCAAGAATTGATTGTATATTAAACGTGCGCCTGTCATGCTAGAGGCGCCACCTAATAGCTCAGGGTTAACGAAATCTCCTAGTGTGGTAATGAATACTAAAAATGAACTTGCTGCTACTCCAGTTATCACTTGTGGTAATGTTGCTTTGTAGAACACTTGTACAGGATTGGCGCCGAGGTCTGCTGCTGCTTCGAGTTGACGTTTATCTAATTTTTCGAGTGAGGCATATAAAATTAACACCATATAAGGTAAAGCACTATAAGTCATGCCAATATAAACAGCAGCGTTTTGGTTAAGGATATTTAGTGTAGGTAAGCCGAAGCTATTTAGTATAGTGTTGAGTAAACCTGTAGGACGCAAAATTGTTATCCAGGCATAACTACGAAGTAACGAAGAAGTCCATAATGGTAGTACAAATGCTATTAAAACAAAATTCCGCCAGCGTTGCGGTACTAGTTGAGCTATCCAGTAAGCGACAGGGAAGGCTAAAATTAAGCAAATTGCTGTTGTGCCAAGAGCAAATGAGAATGAACGTCTAATTACCTGTAGATAAATAGGGTCAAGTATACGGTTATAGTTTGTAACTAATGCTTTCCAGATTTTGTGCCAGTTTTGAAAGTCTAGAAACTGGTTATAGTCTGTGATGCCACCTGGGTTGACTATATCTCCTGGTCGTATACCTGGTACTAAACTTAACTGAAATATGATTAATGTTGGTAGTACTAATAGTAGTATGAGCCAAACACCTGCTGGCGCCAGTAGTAAAAATGGTTCTAACCATTTTATTTTTGGTTTCGCACGCTGTATTTTTTCAACTTCAACAGTTTGAGGTAATGGATATTGTGTTGACATAATTTTATTCTTAACTCCTAACTCCTAACTCCTAACTCCTAACTCCTAACTCCTAACTTTCTTACGCGCTGGTTAGTTGAGTCCAATAGCGTTCGTACATTTCTTCTGCTTCGCCTATGGGAGAAAGACGTTCGCATTTTGCGAGTACTTCTTCTTTGGGGAATAGTGTGGGTTTGGTTTGTATGTGTTTTGGTAGTTGTTCAAATGCTGCACGGTTGGGAGTTGCTAGACTTTGACGTTTGGTTAACTGTGCTGATACTTCTGGTTGTAATAAGTAGTTTATCCATGCATAGGCGCCTGTTGGGTTTGGTGCGCTTTTTAATATGGCAAGTGTGTCTGTCCACAAGGAGGTTCCGCTTTTAGGTATTGCGTATTGTAGTTTAGGATTTTCTTTGGTGAGTTTTATGGCATCGCTAGAGTAACACATTGCCAAAAGTAAGTCTCCAGCTAAAATTTTGTTTCGCCAAGCATCTGTATCAAAGCCAGCAAGTGATGATTTTAGTTCTTTCAGTTTTTCGTATGCTTGTTTAATTTCGCTTTCGTTCTTTGAATTATAGGAATAACCCAACATTTTTAACGTTCCTCCAAAGACTTCGCGGGTGTCGTTGAGTAAAGTCATTTTTTGATTGAGTTTTTCACGATTTTTCCACAAGTACTCCCAGTCATCAGGAGGTGTTGTGATGATTTCTGAGTTATAAATAAAACCTGTTGTTCCCCATGTAAAGGGTATGCTGTAACGGTTGTTGGGGTCGTAAGGAGGATTTTGGAACTGTGGAAATAAATTATCGACCCCTACTAGTAAATTATGTTTGATTTCGTTTAGTAATCCTTTTTCTACCATCTTCTGCACTACGTAGTCAGATGGATAGATTACACTATAGGCGCCTCCTCCTCCTGCTTGAATTTTTGCCTGCATCATATCGTTAGATTCGTACAGGTCTGCAAATAACTTAATCCCTGTTTGAGCAGTAAAGGTTTTGAGTAATTCTTTATCGTCTGCGTATTGTGTCCATGTATATAAATATAGTTGGTCGCGCTGTTCGGATGTAGTCGCATTGGCTCGAACATTGCCAAGTTTCCAACCACAACCAGCTAACGATAAACCCGATAAGCTTAATAAAGCTCTTATTAGATTTCTTCTATTCATTTTGTTATTCCCCAACTCATAACTCCTAACTTCTAACTCCGCTCCTCAGCACTCAGCACTCAGCACTAATTAACTATTCCCCAATAGCTATACAATCGGTTTCTGACCACCATGCGTATATAGTGGTGTTTGGGTCAGGAATTATGCCTGCTGTATTTGGTTGCATGACGGTAATGTGAATTGTTGGCGCAATTTCAACTACGTAGTTAACTCTAGTTCCCAAATACATGACATTGATGAGTCGTCCTTCAAAGCAATTCTTTTGTACGCTGGGTTTATATAGCGATAGCTGAATTTTTTCTGGACGCACGCTTACTGTTACTGACTGCATCTCCTGGGGTGAGTGTTCTGTACGACTAACGATTATCTTTAGCTGTTGTTTTGTTAAAACTTGTAAATTATTAGCGTCGATGTCAACGATTTGACCAGCAAATAGGTTAGTATCACCGATAAAATCAGCGACAAATACTGTTCGGGGTTGTTCGTAAATTTCTGCTGGGGTGCCTATCTGCTCGACTTTGCCTTTATTCATTACGGCAATACGATTACTGAGTGAGAGTGCTTCTTCTTGGTCATGTGTCACCATAATGAAGGTTAATCCTAGCTCTCGGTGCAGGTTCGATAATTCTAACTGCATTTCTTTACGTAACTTTAAATCGAGGGCACCGAGTGGTTCATCGAGTAATATAACAGCTGGACGATTTACTAATGCACGTGCTAAAGCAACTCGTTGTTGCTGTCCACCCGATAGTTGGGCAGGATGACGAGCTTGAAACCCCTCCATTTTGACTTGCGCTAATGCGTCTTTAACACGAGTTTGGATTTCTGCTTTTGGTAGTTTTTTCAAACGTAAACCAAATGCAATGTTATCCCAAACGTTTAAATGATTAAACAAAGCATAACTTTGAAAAACAGTGTTAACAGGTCTTTTATAAGGTGGAACGTTTGCCATCGACTCTCCACGAATAAACAACTTACCTGCGTCAACAGTTTCAAATCCTGCTATCATTCGCAATGTCGTTGTTTTTCCACAACCAGAGGGACCCAATATACTAAAAAACTCGCCTTGTTTAACATCTAAATCTATGCCGTGTACTGCTGGTTCTTGGTTAAAAAACTTGAAAGCTCCTTGCAGTTCGACATCTACTAACCTAGTGTTTGTCATATTACCCTGATTATCCCTGACAGCTTGCCACATAATCCCCTAATTCAGTATTAATACGTAATTTATAACTACCTTATGTAACCTATTAGGCAGACAAAAAATAGCTCTTTGGTTTATTGTACCCATCAATAATAAAAACACCCATTCCGATGTTATTAATTAAGCCCCCAATGAAACTGACCTCAGTCGTAGATAAATAACAATATTATTAAAATTAAAGTGACTTTTGTGACTTTACTCGAAAACAACCAGCTAGGTAAGAAAAAAGAATGGCGGACGGACGGTCGGACGCGGTGCCCAAACCACACATGGTTTGGTGCATATGCACTATTCGATCAACCAGAAATAGTTGTAGTTGCCGGGGCGTGAAAACTCAGGTCAACACGGAGGAGACTTTTGTAGACCAATGGCGTTAAGAGTACTCGAAAAATACTTCCAGAAAAAATACCCAGGTAAATACACAAAATCCGAAGTAGAAGGCGCCGACAAATAGCAACAGGAGAACTCCAGCAGATAACCCCCAAAAATTAAATATTTAATTTTGCTAATCTTGTTAATCTTGTGGAACAGGCATCCCTGCCTGTTCTATTCTTCAAATAGTTCTTGAAAAATTTATAAGTTATAATGTCTGCAAACTGTATTACTAATTAAAATGTGTAAATAATACTTTTTTTAAAATAAAATTTTAATTTTAAAATAGTCCCTCTCGGTAACAATGAATTTAGAGGGACTAAACCACAAAGAACACAAAGAAAAAAAGAAAATAAGTTATATATCTACTGTGCTAAAACGCGAATTTTTTAGTTACAAAATTCATAAACCGCTTCCAATTCGCTCGCAATACTTTCCAGTATACGAGCATGTGTACGACAACAAAAGCCAAAAAAGTATAAGATAGCCAGAAATGCATACTACGTCCAATATCTACCATCGCTCTATTTTGAGGAAAAATGTCGGGTAAAAGAATTCCAAAGAACTTAACGTTATTGCTTCTAAATGAATTTGATAATAAAAATCCTGTAACAGGTACAGCCCACATAAACAAATATAAACTTGTGTGCAGTATAAAAATTCTCCACCATTCCAGTGTCAACTTCGGCGCCTTTTTAGTATATTTGCGAAACCAGACGCGCAGCAAAGTTAAAATCCGCCAAGTCAATAAAGCTATTGTTAGCACACCAATTGACTTGTGGAAATCGTAAAGTGGTGAGCGAATTGGTACCTCACGCGCTAACCTTGCCATAAAAGAACCAGTGGCAAACAGCACTAAATAGCAAGCTGCCATCCACCAATGCACAGACATTAAATCTTTAAAGGCAGAATTTAACCTTGGTTTTATGTTTTTTTTAATTGGCTGTACCGCACTCATACGTTATTCACACTATTTACGCAACATCCTCTACACTTCCCAGTATAGGTATGTTACATAAAATCCCCGTGAAAATAACATGAAAGATTTTTAATATAACTTAATTTAAGTTAATTTAGTTTAATATAGAAATAAATAAGTGGATATCAACGCTTCTGTACGTAATATCCACTTCGCTAAAATGTGAGTTGAATTCAGATTACGGAAAAAACTAACGAGACTCGGTACCTTGGTTAGGACTACCAACAACAGTATCGTTTTCTGGCGCCTCTGGCATTGCACTAGGTTTAGCATCGGTCTTAGAAGCTACACCTGTTCTGCGGGTTTCTTCATCAATGGTTGACTGATATCCACCACCTGCTTGGGTGTCGCTTTCACTTGCTTTCTTATTTTTATCTTCTTCGCTCATAGCTCTCTTCCTGGGTGTACTTTGTTTATTTCTTGAGCTTATACTACGAACTTACAATGCCCATTCACATCTATCAAAAATCTAGTCATGAATAATTTTTTATCTATCTAAAGGTTAGTTGTTGGGTATCAGAAAGCATAACGAATGTTGCAATAAGGTAATTTCTTTTGCAATAAGTCACAAAACTGTTTGATTAACTTACCCTTGAACCCGCGTGCGTAGCGAACATTACTGCCACCTGTTTGCGAAACTTTATCTTCTTGTAACTTTGGTTGCCACAAAATTTCTTCAGCTTGGGGGTTCCAAACTAAATTGACTTCGTGTAATTCTTCGTTATGAGTCAGAAAAATTACCTCACATTGTAATTGCGCTTTGGCTTTCTCTGAGAGCGTATCATCAATTTGCTCAAACAAATCAGTATAATTCGCTAGCCAATCTTCACTATAAATAACAGGAGCAAAATTAAGGTGAACTTCATACCCCGCTTCGACGAAATCATTGACGGCGCCAATACGTTCTGCAATACTCGAAGTTCTTACATCAACAACCTGCGCCATTTTATGTGGCATCAAGCTATAACGAATCCGCGTTTTACCTTGCGGGTCATACGTTAACAAATCTCGATTAACACGCTTGGTTGCAAATGTAGCTTTTGCATTAGGTAAAGTGCGAAACGTAGTAATTAAGTCTTTAACATTATCACAAATCGCCGCATCAACAGAGCAATCGCTATTTTCACCAATCTCATAAACCCAGTCCTTCGGGTCAACTTGGTTTGGTTCAAGCTTCATACCCTGTTTAGCTGCGTGTCGCGTTAAATAACCAATAACTCGCTCAATGTTAACAAACGTAGTAATGGGATTGGCATAACCTTTACGACGAGCAGTGTAACAGTACACACACGCCATTGCACAACCGTTTGCGTGAGAAGGCGCCACAAAATCAGAACTGCGACAATTAGGACGACACTGTAAAGATTTCTTAACACCTAACACTAAAACTGTGCGCTTGATACGGTTCCAGTCTTCGGCAGATTCGGAGTTACCATGCAGTTCGGGGATATTCCAATGCGATGGAACCTCAATTAATTTCGCGTCTGAATGCTGCGCTAAAATTTGTTGACCTCGGTCGTAGTCTAAAATCGCTTTCTCGTAATAAATATCTTTAATATTAAGCAATTTTGCAATCGCTTCGGGTTTGGTATTATGCAGTTGTTGAGTAATCAAAGCACCAATCCTTACTGAACACACTTTAGTATACTCAGCCAACATGTACAAGGTTGTTAGGATAACCGAAAACGATAGAAGGGATATCTAAACCGTAACCAATCAAGACTTTGCAGTATAATTTGGGAGCTTTGTTACCTCGAATACGCGCTTTCATTAATAGTATAAATTGGTGATGGGTATCGTTTTCAAGTTAAGCGAATGAGACGACTGCACAGCAGGGATGCCTGTGCTACAATTATGTCAAATGTCTACAAAGTTTGAAGTTTTACAAATTTTCTTGTAGTTCTTCAATGGTACCTGTTACGGTAATGGTACGAATAATTTCATTCAAACGCTCTAAATCATTGATTTCGCTAACTCGTGACATTAATTCTAAACCCTCAGTTCCAAATTTTGCTTCCAGAACCGTTTCAATAGCCGATATTATTCCTTCCCTGCGCCCACGTTGATCGATTTCTGTATACCAGGGCGATTCTCTCAAAACAGCCATGTCCCACCTCATAATGTCTTGAACTAGTGCAGTATCTAACACAAATGTAGCAAAAAAAGCAAGAACTGTTTCAAGTTTGTTTAACTCTTCATCGGCTCTTAGGATTTGTAAGGCTTCCCTGATTATAGGCTCATTCTCTCCACCTTTAAGCATTGGCACAAATGGAAGCAGTGATGGTATCTGTAGTTGAAGTGCAATATTTACGTCAACTTCCCACAGGTTAATCACGCGATAATCCTGAATTGACTTTAAACCAGCAATGCTTGATTTATACCTGCTGGGTATTTTGCTATCGCTAACTTTTAAGATATTTATCAGCACCGGATAAACTGGTAAGTCATACTTTTCTGCTGCTAGTCCAACATATGCGTTCATTCGACGTGGCTGTTTTGATGAATAGCGCAGTTCTAATTCATTTAAAAGCAAAAATTTCCCATACGCTTTACTTTCCGCGCGAATGAGAACGTCGCTTTGTCTACCTACCCATTGAAATTCTGGGTTGAGAATTTCTCCTGTGACAATATCATCTATTTGAGTTGCCCACCTTGCCCAATTATTAGGCGCCAAACTAATGATTTTTTTGGCACTGATATCCGCTGGTTTTGCCATTACTGGTACATGCAATAATTATTGGCATTTATAGTAACTTAATACTTACTGCTAAATAGACTTGTTCTTAATAAGTTTTTTATCACTTTGAGAGTATAAATATTGTCATCTGAAATTAATATTTATACTTATTTAACCTTAAAGAGCAAATACTTACAATCAAAATAAATGTCACTATACTGACATTTTTTGTTACCATCTTACAAACTGTCACAAACAAAGCCGAAAACTAATCTTAAGCCAGCGAAGATTTTAAATAATAGATGCGAAAATTTGCTCAGAGGGTTTTGACCTGTCTGTGTAAGTTTTATGTACCTTATTATATCTTTATTGTGGCAGCATTTATATGGCTTTGTCCGACCGTTCGTTTATAATTCACGTTAGACTTGCATCTGACCACCCAGAGTTGTTGAAAGGGTTAGATGTTTGGTTACAATTAGGTCTAATTTCTGACTCTCAAGTTAGGTTAATATGCCGAGAGTATTGTGCTTGTACTTTGCCATTACAGGCAGCGCACGAACCTGTAGAGGTAACTAATAATATACAGCAAAGGTTAGTTGAGGTAGCTCCGGCGCCTTCAACGTCTTTGCAACCAGAACCGCAAACTGAAAAAGAACCGGGTTTTGTCACTAGTATGGTTCAGTCTTTGATGGCTGAACTTAGTGTACGCTGGTTATTGTTTTTGGGGATGTTTTTGGTTGTTGTTTCATCGGGGTTACTTGCTGGTAGTCAGTGGGATAGGTTTCCTGCTGCTGGACAGTATGGAGTGTTGTTTGCTTATACACTTAGCTTTTTCGGCGCCAGTTTTTGGGCAGGCAAGCAGTCTAGTTTAAGCTTAACTGCAACTGCGTTGTTAGTTGTCACACAGTTATTAATACCCGTTAATTTTTGGGCAATAGATGGGTTTAAACTGTGGCAATCTGGAACTGATGTTATTTTTGCTGTGATTGCGTCAGTTATTTTGACGATGATTACTATATTAATTGGTAACAGCCGTTTATTTGTTGCCAATTTGCCAAATGTTAATTTAAGGCGCCTTCAAATATTAGGATTGTCATATTTACATTCAGGGTGGAGTATACCAGAGTTTCCTTTGGTAGCAGTTTATATCGGAATGATTGGGACTAGTCTTTTAACTGTATATCAAACGCTATATAAACCACACGAGAATAGTAAACAAACTACTACGCAAATAAATCTACCTGTATCTGTAATTATTTACTCATTATTATTACTGTTATTTAGAGCTATATTTGTCGTCGGTATTGATATTACCTTATTAGGGTTGGCAATTGGAATTTGCGGATGGTTAGCTGTTTGGTTATCGATGCGAGACTCAGATAATGTTCAAAGTACTGGCTGGCAATTCACTGGCGCCACGTTATTATTTATAGGTTGGGCAGTTTCGGTAATAACACATCCTGTACAAGCACTCGCTGTAAGTGGTTTAAGTTTATGGTATTTTTGGCACCGTTTAGAGTTATATAGTTATAATTTTGATTACGCTGCTGTTTTTACAATTGGATTACAAGCTAATTGGCTGTTATGGAGAATTATTCCAGCAAGCGTGAGAAGCAACCTACTCGTAATAGTAACTTCAGTTACTAACAACCATGAGTGGGTACTATTAAGCTTAGGATTATTTCCTTATTTAATAGGAATGATAGCAGTAACTGAGTATTTACGTACCATTAATAAGTTGAAAGTCGCGAAGTTTGGAGAAGCTATTAATTTATGCTTTGGAGTCATCCTCGCTTCTATTAGCTTTTATTATCCAGCTATACGTTCTTTAAACTTGTTATTAAACACCTTTACTCTTACAGTTCTCACAAAACGACGTTCTGCTGCTGCTTCCTTAGTATATTTAACTCATATTAGCGCCATTTTAACATTATGCTCGTTCATCAACTGGCGCCTGCCAACGTTACAAACAGAATACTGGGCAGTAATATTATTAGTTTTGATGGTAGCAGAATGGCTGTATAGTGTTGGTGAGGGAATATGGCGCCGTAGTGCATTACACATTGGTTATGCGTTAGCTATCGTTAGCTTTGCTCTACTATGGTCAGATACATCATATATATATAGTAGTTATCCACAACAAGATAAATGGGGACTAACATGGCTGAGTGTACCTATAACTTTAACAGCAATTAGCAGTCGCACAGAAGTAAAACGGCGCCCAATAATAACCGTGTCTAGTGTATTAGCTATCGGACTTTCCCAATTTTTAACTTTAGTTGTACCTCAAGTTCGCGTCATTAGTTTGGCTGTTGCAACAGTTTTAATGATTATTAATATAAATGTATTATTGAATCAAGTAG
>ERZ1066122.376-NODE-376-length-47488-cov-44.190627_pt1 | contig 47488 bp, 45 predicted proteins | sample MGYA00382769_ERZ1066122 | MGnify/ENA primary metagenome ERZ1066122 (study PRJEB33369, sample SAMEA5778352) | biofilm metagenome | biome: Industrial cooling water; feature: Water cooling tower basin; material: Biofilm | place: United Arab Emirates | collected... | reverse complement strand
GAGGCAGCGCAGGAAGGCGCCAGAGCAGGAGACCCGCGGAAAACAGAAGGAACACAACACACCACTTGAGCACCACGCCGCCGAACATCCGCGCCAGCGCGACCCCGGAGGGCACCACATCCGCCCGCAGCGACCAGGCGGCCGACAGCGCCGCGCCCAGCGTGACCGCCCCGCCCCCGAGGGCCACGGCGAGCGCGCTTTCGACACCCAGTGCGAGGCAGGCCAGCGCTGCAGCGACCACCGCGACCGTCTGGTGGACGGTCGCGCGGCGCGCCAGCCTGCGGCCCGCTGCGACGGAATTCAGCACGCGGCACCCGGTGGTTTGGCGGAAGCGTGGGGCGGCCGACCGTGGCGCGGATGCGCTCACCGGTCGAGAAAACCACCCCGCGAAGCCTGAAAAGTATAGCAGTCGACGCATTCGAGCGACAACTCGAACCCGGCCGGCCCTGCCGAGGCCGCGCGGACGTCCTCGGGGCGACAGGTCGGCATCGGCAGCCTTGAAATTCATTTAAAATCAAATATTTGCATTGACATGATGGCGCCCGAGGCAATTGAGGCGCACGGATCGGGCATTCAATGGCTCGGCCCGATAGGCTGGACCTATGGGTCGAATAATGAGAATCGATTTCATTTGCGGCGACCCGGACCGCATCCTCGGGCCAGTCCCTCAGGGAGTCCGACCATGAGCAAGACCCTCAGCTTCGCGGTGCTGCACATGAGCGTGGCCTTCGTCATCGGCTACCTGTTCACCGGCAGCGTGCTGGCCGGCGGTGCACTGGCCCTGGTGGAACCGCTGTGCAACACGGTGGTGTTCCATCTGCACGAGAAGGTCTGGCGGCGCATCGACATGCGGCGCGCGGCGGCGGATGACGCGCGCATGTCCGCATCGCTGCAGGCGGCAGCGGCGCGCACCGGCGCCTGGGGCCCGTCAAGGAAGGACTGAACGACTCCGGGATGGCGTTGTTCAGACCTTCCCCGGCAGCCTGCTGAAATCCCTGCGAGAGCAGGTTCTCGGCAGCCTGCTGCAGGGGGATGTCGACCGAGGCGCGCGGAGATGACGCTGTGTCCGCACTACCGTCTTCGTGCTTCGATGTTCGCGATTGCCTGCCCGCGATTGCCTGCCCGCGCTTCCCCACCCGCGCCTGCGCGTCGGCTCATTTCTTCTTCGGGATATACAGGTCGGTGATGGTGCCGTCGAACACTTCCGCAGCCATGCCCACCGATTCGCTGAGCGTGGGATGTGGGTGGATGGTGTGGCCGATGTCGGCGACTTCGCAGCCCATCTCGATGGCGAGCGCGGCCTCGGCGATCAGATCGCCCGCGTGCACGCCGACGATGCCGGCGCCGACGATGCGGTGGGTGGCCTCGTCGAAGATCAGCTTGGTGAAGCCTTCGGTGCGGCCGATGCCGATGGCGCGGCCCGAGGCGGCCCACGGGAACTTGCCCACGCCCACCTTCAGGCCCTTGGCCTTGGCTTCGGTCTCGGTGACGCCCACCCAGGCGATTTCCGGGTCGGTGTAGGCCACCGACGGGATCACCCGCGCCACCCACTCTTTCTTCTCGCCTGCAGCCACTTCGGCGGCGAGTTTGCCCTCGTGCGTGGCCTTGTGCGCCAGCATCGGTTGGCCGATCAGATCGCCGATGGCGAAGATGTGCGGGACATTCGTGCGCATCTGCCGGTCGACCTCGATGAAGCCGCGCTCGGTCACCGCCACGCCGGCCTTGTCGGCGTCGATCTTCTTGCCGTTGGGCGTGCGGCCGACGGCGACCAACACGCGGTCGAAGGTGTCGTTGCCGGGAATGCTGGCGCCCTCGAAGCCGCAGACGATGCCCTTCTTCGTGGCCTTGGCCTCGACCACCTTGGTCTTGAGATGGATCGCCACGCCCTGTTTCTTGAGGCGGTCGGCCAGCGGCTTGATCAGGTCGGTGTCGGCGCCGGGCATGATCTGGTCCATGAATTCGACCACGGTGACCTGCGCGCCGAGCGCGCGGTACACGGTGGCCATTTCCAGGCCGATGATGCCGCCGCCGACGACCAGCAGCGTCTTCGGCACGTCGGCCAGCATCAGCGCGTCGGTGGAATCCATCACCCGCGGGTCGTCCCACGGAAACGCCGGCAGTTTCACCGGCTGCGAACCGGCGGCGATGATGCACTGCTCGAAGCGGATCAGCTGGGTGCCGGATTCACCCGTCACTTCCAGCTCGTGCGCCGAGACGAAGCGGCCCGTGCCCTGCACCGTGCGCACCTTGCGCTGTTTCGCCATGCCGGCCAGGCCCTTGGTGAGCTGGCCGACCACTTTCTCCTTGTAGACACGCAGCGCGTCCAGCGCGATCTTCGGCGCGCCGAAGTCGATGCCGTAGTCCTTCGCGTGCGCGGCCTCATCGATGACCGCGGCGGCGTGCAGCAGGGCCTTGGACGGGATGCAGCCGACGTTGAGGCAGACGCCTCCGAGCGCGGGGTAGCGTTCGACCAGCACGGTGTCGAGGCCGAGATCGGCGCTGCGGAAGGCCGCGGTGTAACCACCCGGGCCGGCGCCGAGCACCAGCATCCGGCATTCGATGTCGGCCTTGCGGCCGGTGGGCGCGGCGGCGGCGGGGCCTGCCGTCGTGGAGGTGGTGCCTGCAGCCGAGGGATTCGCTGGAGACACTGCGCCGCTTGCGCTGTTGGCTCCCTCTCCCCCGCTTGCAGGGGGAGAGGGTTGGGGTGAGGGGGCGGGAGCTGCGGGGGAAGGAGTCGGGGCTGAAGCCCCTCCTACGGCCCCTCCTGCGGCCTCTCCTGCGGTTCTTTCGGCATCGCCGGTGTCCGCATCGGCGGATTCGAGCACCGCGATCACGCTGCCCTCGGAGACGCCATCGCCCAGTTTGACCTTCAGCTCCTTGACCACGCCGGCCGCGGGCGATGGCACTTCCATCGTCGCCTTGTCGGATTCCAGCGTGACCAGACCCTGATCCTTGTCCACGGTATCGCCCACCGCGACCAGGATCTCGATCACCGGAATGTTCTCGAAGTCGCCGATGTCCGGCACCTTGGCTTCGATCCGCTGGGTCATGCTAGCTCTCCTGGGAAGATGGGTCGGGGGCGCCGTCGCCGGCTTCGCGCGGCGGCGCGGCGGCGTCTTCGGCGATCTGGCGCTGCACGTCGCGTGCGGCGTCGTTGTCGTCGGTGTCGTCGGTCTCGCGCGCACCCGCAATCGCCTGGGCACGGTCGCGCGCGAGGGCATCCGCCTGCGACTGTGCCGGCGCATGCCCGTCGCGCAGCAGCGCACGCAGCAGATCCAGCGCGTCGTCGCCCTCGCGGCCGAACAGGCTGCGCAGGTTCAGATCGCGCTGCGGGAAGGGGATCTCGATGCCGTGCTTCTGCAGCGCGGTGTGCAGCGCCCACAGGTACGCGGCCTTCACCGCGCTGGGGCGCTTGGTGGCCTCGGCGGTCAGCCACACCACCAGCTCGAAATTCAGACTGCTGTCGCCGAATTCCACCAGCCACACCTGCGGTCGGCGGCGGCCCTCCAGATCGATGGTGAACGGCACGTCGGCCGCGGCTTCCAGCGCGGCCTGCTTCACCAGATCCTTCGATGCGCCGTAGCCCACGCCGAAAGGAATGCGCATCCGCCGCGAGCCGTCGTGCAGCGTCCAGTTGGTCACCCGGCCGCTGACGAACTCGGAGTTCGGCACCAGGATGTCGATGTTGTCGTTGGTGGTGATGCGCGTGGCGCGGATCTTGATGTCGCGCACTTCGCCGTGGATGCCCGACTCCAGCTCGACGAAGTCGCCCACCTTGAGCGAGCGGTCGAACAGCAGGATCAGGCCGGAGACGAAATTGCTGAAGATCGCCTGCAGACCGAAGCCCAGGCCCACGCCGAGCGCACCGGCGAACAGGCTGAGTTTGCTGATCGGAATGCCGGCCAGCTCCAGCGCGATCAGCGCGCCGATGGCGAGCACCACGTAGTGCACCACGCGCGAGACGGTGTACAGCGCGGCGCGGTTGACGTTCTCGCGGCTGCTGCCGTAGCGCTTGAGCGAGCGCCGGATCAGCGCGGAGAGCATCCATGCCGCGAACAGCGCCAGCGCGGCGGCGATGATCCCGCCCACGGTGATTTCCAGGCCGAAGAATTCCAGTGGGCGATAGCCGAGCAGCGCCTGCAGGTCGATGCCGCCGCGGTCGGCGACCTCGCGCGCGACTTCGCCGATGCGCTCGCCCGCCTTCTGCACCGCGCTGTCGGGCTCGCCGCCAGCCATGATCAGAGCAGGACCCTGCGCATGTCGGCCAGCAGCTGGCCCAGATAGGCGGTGAAGCGCGCGGCGGCGGCGCCGTCGATCACGCGGTGGTCGTAGCTCAGCGACAGCGGCAGGATCAGCCGCGGCGCGAACTGCTGACCGTCCCAGACCGGCTTGATCGCGGACTTGGACACGCCGAGGATCGCCACTTCCGGCGCATTCACGATCGGCGTGAACGCGGTGCCGCCGATGCCGCCGAGCGAGCTGATCGAGAAGCAGCCGCCGCTCATGTCGGCCGGGCCGAGCTTGCCGTCGCGCGCCTTCTTCGCCAGCTCTGAGGTTTCCTGCGCCAGTTCGATGACGCCCTTGCGGTCGACGTCGCGGATGACCGGCACGACCAGGCCGTTGGGCGTGTCGGCGGCGAAGCCGATGTGGAAATACTTCTTCAGCACCAGCTTCTCGCCGGTCTCGTCGAGCGAGGCGTTGAAATCGGGGTACTTCTTCAGTGCCTGCACCACCGCCTTCATCAGGAAGGCGAGCATGGTGAGCTTGATGCCGGCCTTCTCGTTCTCTTTGTTCAGCGCGACGCGCAGCGCTTCCAGGTCGGTGATGTCGGCATCGTCGTGCTGGGTGACGTGCGGGATCATCGCCCAGTTGCGCGCGAGGTTGGCGCCGGAGAGCTTCTTGATGCGCGAGAGGTCGCGGGTCTCGATCTCGCCGAATTTGGAGAAATCGACCTTGGGCCAGGGCAACAGGCTGAGACCGCCGCCGGCCGTGGCCGGGGCTGAAGCGCCTCCTGCGCTGGGCGCGCCCTGCAGCGCGGCCTTGACGAAGCTCTGCACGTCTTCCTTCGAGATCCGGCCGCCGCGCGCCGAGCCGCTGACCTTGCCGAGGTCCACGCCCAGTTCGCGCGCGAACAGGCGGACCGCCGGGCTGGCGTAGGGGACCTTCTCGGGCAGCACCGCATCGGCGGCGAAACGCACCGGCGGCAGGCCCGCGCCCATCGGCGCGGATACCGGAGCAGCGGATACGGGAGCGGCGGCTGCGGGCGCGGGTGCCGGCGCGGCGACGGGAGCGGCGGCGGGAGCTGCTGCAGGTGCAGGTGCAGGTGCTGCAGCGGGCGCAGGCGCAGGTGCTGCAGCCGGAGCCTTCGCGGCCGCGGGCGCGGAGGCCGCGGCGTCGGCGGGTTCGATCATCGCCACCACGCTGCCCTCGGACACGCCGTCGCCCAGCTTGACCTTCAGCTCGCGCACCACGCCGGCGAAGGGCGCGGGCACTTCCATCGTGGCCTTGTCGGACTCCAGCGTGACCAGGCCCTGGTCCTTGGCGACCGTATCGCCGACGGCGACCAGGATCTCGATCACGGGGATATCGCTGAAATCGCCGATGTCGGGGACGAGCGCTTCCTTCAACTGGGACATGTCGGGCCTTCGGTGAGGGCATGCGCGGGCGCATGCGATGGCGAATGGGGCCGCGCGGGCGGACGGGCTATTGTGGCCGTCGCGGGCGCCCACGCCAACCGCAGTGGCCGCGATGCGACGCTGCACTCGGGTCGACAGGCAGGGAAAACGTATTCAGACGCACGGGCGGAAAAGACAATGCGCCGGCGTATGGCCCGCCGGCGCATCGTCATGCCTGCAGATGGCGGCAGCGACGCATTGCATCGGTGTGCATGGGCGCTGCGAGGCCGCGGCGCCGATCAGTCGATCAATCGCCGACCAGACGCAGACCGAACACCAGATTGGCGTCGGACACGTAGCGCACGCTGCCGCGCACGTTCATGCGCACGACGATCGGGCCTGCGAAGAAATCGTCCGCCTGCGCCTCGCTCAGGCCGTAGATATTGATCAGCGACTTGCGGCTGATCAGCCCGGCCATGCATACGGTGGAGTCGCGCGTGCGCTCGCTGAAGGTCACGCCCGCTTCCAGCGGCACCTCGAAGAGCTCCGAGGACGACATGCTGGTCTGCAGCTTGCCGCCGAAGGGCAGGCCGGTGGTGGGATCGATCAGCGACGGGTCGTTGAGCACGTCGCTTTCGAGGGTGAGCGTGGGGCTGTAATTGAAACGACCGACAACGCGCGTGGCCGTCGGGTTGCTGTAGCGCACCGACAGCACCGGCGAGAACCAGTAGCACAGCAGCGAATTGGTCGCGTACTTGGGCAGCTTGATGCGCGCGGCGTCCTGGAAGTCGAAGCTGGTAGATGCGCCAGGGGTGGCGTCGAGCTCCTGACAGAACTCGTCCGGCCGGGTCGGCTTGGGGCAGCCCGTGGTCAGGGTGACGAAGGCGCTGGTCAGGCCCAGCCAGCGGACATTGCGGCCGAAGGAATCGACGTCGTAGACCTCTTCCTCGGTCACCGGGTACAGCGGAGGTGCGGCCTTGGCGACGAGCGGCGCGCGCAGCGTACGCGCTTGGGGGATGCGGCGTCCGGCGTTGACGGCATCGCGCGGGGCGACCATGTCGGCGGCAATGCCGCGGGCCTGTTCGGACAGCACCGGACGCTTCTGCGCAGCGAGGGCGAGCGCGCCCAGCGACGCGGCGACAAGTGCGATTGCGAGCACGGACTGGCGGGAGGTGGGTTTGCGGAACACGGGCAGGACTCCTGTGGAATGTGACCGTATTCACGCAGCAGGAGGCGCGCAGGGGACACCGCGACCGTCGGGGCGTGCCGGCCGCGCGCATCGCAGCCCTCCGCCGGTCGGGATGCCCTCGATCGGACGTCCGTCGATGGAGCGCCCGTCGACGAAGAGCCGGCCGACTGCAGTCTCGCCGGCCGCCGCGGCGCCGCACGCCCCCGCCGTGTGCGGCGCCGCGGGCTGGCGGACGATTCAGCCCGGGCCGGTGCCCGGCGTGCCAAGCGAGTTGCAGCTGGCGTTCACCGCGCGCTGGGCGTAGCCGTAGGCGTTGCGGACGAGCACGGTCACCGACACTACGTAGCCCCCGACCGGCTGCTTGGGTGTCCAGCGCGTACCGACGCCGGTGTCGGCGCTCATCGTCCGGAAGGACGTGCTGCGCAGACCGCAGACATCGTAGGTCCAGCTGCCGTCGGCGCTGCCGAGGTTCCAGGTGATGGAGGCGGGGACCACGGAGCCGTAGGTGACCACGCAGTCGCTGGTGCGGCCGTCGAAGTGGCAGCGCAGGTCCTGGATGGACGGCGGCGCGGGCGTCGGCGTCGCACTGCCGAAACGGCTGTAGAGCAAGCGATTTGGCGACCCCTTGGCGTCGGCCACCACATCGACCGTGGCGTTGGCGAGGATCGCGGCCTCCACGGCGGCGGGGCTGGCCGCGGGATTCGCGGCGAGGTAGAGCGCGGCCACGCCGGAGACATGTGGAGCGGCCATGGACGTGCCGTTGAGGGCCCGCGTCGCGGTGGGGGAGATCCAGTAGGCGGACGTGATGCCCATGCCCGGCGCGAACAGATCGAGGCAAGCGCCGTGGTTGGAGAATGTGGCGCGCGCGTCGTTGGTCTGGGTGGCGCCGACGGTGATCGCACCTGCCACGCGTCCAGGCGAATAACGGCAGGCGTCGTCGTCGCGATTGCCGGCGGCGGCGACCGCGGTGAGTCCCGCTGCGACGAGGTTCGCCACGGCGGCATCGAGCGCATCGCTGCTGAGCCCGCCCACGCTCAGGTTCACCACCGCGGGCTTGACGTGGTTGGCCCGCACCCAGTCCAACCCTGCGATGATGCCGGAATAGGTGCCCCAGCCGTTGCAATCCAGCACCTTGACCGGATGCAGGGTCACGCCCTTGGCGACGCCCCAGGTGCTGCCGCCCACGGTGCCGGCGACATGGGTCCCATGCCCCTCGCAGTCCTCGGTGCCGCGTCCGTCGTTGAAGACGGTGAAACCGTTGCCGATGCGACGGAGGAACTCGGTGTGCGCGCCGAGAATGCCGCTGTCGACGACGTAGACGTGCACGCCGGCCGCGGTGGTGCCATAGCCGTAGGCGGCATTGAGCGGGAGGGCGCGCTGATCGATCCGGTCCAGCCCCCAGGTCGGTTGGGTCTGAATGGTGTTGGCGAGCGAGATCGCGCCGTCCTCCTCGATGTAGGCGACGCGTGGGTCGGCGAGCACGAGGGCCAGGGCCGCGTCGTCGGCCTGCATCGCGAAGCCACCCAAGGCGTGCCGATAGGTGGCGAGCAGGGTGGCGCCGGAGGATCGCGTCACGCTGCGCGCGAGCTCGTCGATCTCGAGACTGCGCAGGGTATCGCCGTCGGCGAGGGCGCCCTCGTCGAAGACGACGATGTAGCGGCCCTCGATCGGGTTGTCGCGGGTCCGCAACTCGGCGGCGGATGCCGAGGCCGCGCCCGCGGCGCACAGCGCACCGGCGGCCAGCAGGCGGAACACGGGGAATACGGAACGGGGGAACAGCGGCATGCGGAAGGTCCTCGAGTCGAAGCGGCAGCGCTCCGCCCGGCGTGTGCGACGCACCGCCGGCCGGCGGCAGGCGGACGCGTCGTCCGCTGGCGGATGACTGGGGAGGTTGGCCCGTGACCGACCGGCGACGGTGCGGGTACGACATCACGGGCAGACGGGAGATGCCCGGAAGGAGCGCCAGCTCTGAGGCCGGCGCTCCACGGGCGGTGGATCACATCCGGCTGTCGCCCATCACCCGCATGTTGAGCGAGATCCAGGCGGATTCGACGTGCTGGGTCCAGCCGGTCACGTTCATCTCGATGGTCATCGGCGAGGCGAGGAAGCGGTCCGCCTGGGCTTCGCTGAGGCCATAGGTGCGGATCAGGCTCTGCCGCGTCAGCATGCCGGCGATGCACACTGTCGACTTGCGGGTCCGCTCGTTGAAACGCAGGCCCGGATACAGCGCGGTGCCCAGTCGCTCGTTGAAACTCAGGCCCTGATCGAAAGAGCCGGCGAAGGGCTGGCCAGTGATCGGGTTGATCAGCGACGGGTCGTCCAGCACCGGATTGCGCACGGTGATCGTCGGGGTATAGAAGATGCGGCCCATGGCCGGGGCGCCGCTGTTGTTGTAGTAATTGACGTCCAGAATCGGCGTCAGCCAGTGGCAGAGCATGGAGTGGGTGGAGGCCGCCGGCAGCCGCAGCGTGGAGACCTTCTTGAAGGTGAACTGGGTCCACGCGCTGGTGTTGGTGACCGGCTGACACAGCTCGTTCGGGGCGGCGTTGGCGCGCGGGCACTGCGGGCTGAGGACCACATAGTTGCTCATCAGGCCGAGGTAGGTGGTGGCACGGCCGAAGGTGTCGCCATCGCCGACCGTCTCGTGGGTGACGTTCCAGGGATTGGGGAAGGTGGGCGTCACGCTCTCGATGCGCCGCCCTTCGACGGTTTCGGGGGTCAGCGGCGCGTCCATCGAGAACATTTCTTCCGGCGGGAGGCTCAGATCGGGTGCCGGCTGCAGCTCGCGGTAGGCGAAGGCGGCGGAGGCGGACAGCACCCCTGCGATGGAGAGGGCGAGGACGGCGGCGGAGGTCTTGTTCATGCGGGGACTCGGTCGAAAGGGTGGGGACGCGGGCTCGGAGGACAGGCGGCGCGCATCCCGGCGCCCCCTGCGAGGACCTGCATTTTTCCGAATTCGATCAATGATTTGTGATGAAGATCGCGATTTGTTCCCGGCTTGTTCCCGGGATCGCCACCCACCGACCCGTGCGGGCCTCGGCCCGTGGCCTCAACCGCCCCCTGCCGCCACCACCCGCTCCCGGTGCAGCATGTACAGCCCGCTGCCGACGATGATGGCCGCCCCCACCCAGGTCACGCCGTCGGGCAACACGCCCCAGAGCGAGAGGTCGAGGGCCACGCCCCAGAGCAGCGCGCTGTACTCCAGCGGGGCCATCAGCGAGGCCTCGCCCTGGCGGAAGGCCTCGGTGATCGCGTACTGACCGAAGGCCCCGGCCAGGCCGATGCCGAGGATCAGCCACAGGTCCGCGCTGCGCAGTGGCACCCAGTCGGGCAGCGCCAGCGCGCCCGCGCCGAGCGCGAGCGACACCATCAGCCAGACGATGGTGGCCTGGCTGCTGTCGGTGCGCGACAGCACACGCACGGTGATCGCCGAGACCGCGTAGCCGAGGGCCGCCACCAGCACCCCCAGCCCGGCCAGGCTGGCCACGCCCTCTCCGGTCGGGCGCAGCACCACCAGCACCCCGACGAAGCCGACCAGGATCGCCGCCCAGCGCCGGGGGCCGACCTTTTCGCCCAGGATCGGCACCGACAATGCCACGATCAGCAGCGGCGCCACGAAAAAGATGGTGTAGGCGGTGGACAGCGGCAGAGTGCGCAGCGCGTACACGAAGCTGCCCATCATCGCCACACCCAGCACCCCGCGCAGCAGATGCAGCGGCCAGCGCACGCGCAGCATGGCCGGGACGAACCTCGCCGGCCCCAGCGTCCAGACCGCCCACGGCAGCACGAACGCCAGCGAGGCCACGCCGCGCAGCGCACTCACCTGCAGCGGCGGGTAGTGCGCGGCCAACAGCTTGAGCCCCGCATCCATCAGCGAGAACAGGCCGACGGAGGCGAGCATCAGCAACGCGGCGCGCCAGCGCGGCGCCGCGGCGGGGAGCAGAGGAGACGAGGACATCCCCAGAGCATGACCGGCGACCGCGGCCGATGCCAGTGCGGCGCAGGGGGTCGAGGCAGCCCGGGGGTCGCAGGCCCTTCCAGCGCGACCCTTTCGGCGCGGCCCTTCCAGCGCGGCCCTCCCAGCGCGTGACCTTGCATCCATGACTTTGCCGTATCTTCCACGGACCCACCCGCACGAGACATCGCCATGTCCGCTTCGCGCCGCGATACCGCCCCGGCCGGCCTGACCGCCTCCCCTCTCGCCCGGACGCCGCACCACGCCCTCGGCGCCTGCGCGCTGGCCTGCGCCCTGCTGCTCGCCGCCTGCGGCGACCGCTCGGCGCCCGCCGATACTGCGGCCGACACCGCCGCCCCTGCCCAGCCGGCCGTGGACGCCGCTCCGGCCGCACCCGAGGCCGCCGCACCAGCCGAGCCCACGGCGCCCGCAGCAGCGGTCGAATTCGACCCGGCCAGCGTGCCCGAGAGCACCGCCACCCTGCCCCCGCCGCCGTTCTTCGCCATTCCCGAGGGGCTGGAGAGTACGTTCGCGGACAAGGACAAGGTGGTGAATTTCGACAGCCAGTATTTCATCGCCGGCACCAAGGCGACGCCGGTGGAAGGGAAGATCCATCGCGACCGCTTCAACCTCACCGCCGGCCCGCGGACCTACACCGACCTCGAGTTCCGCCGCAATTACGAGAACGCCATCCGGGCGCTGGGCGGGGTGAAGATCAACACCACCCAGTACACCTACGAGATGATGGATGCCATCGGCGGCCGGCACGCGCTGGAGAAGACCAACTACGCCGCGCCGATGAGCCCGGACTCCCCGCACGACATCTATCTGATCCGCCAGGGCGGCAAGGAGTGGTGGATCGACATCAGTACCGGCTCCTTCCCGCTGCACGGCTACGTGGTGGTGCTGGAGCGCCAGGGCATGCAGCAGACGGTGACGTTGCTGGACGCCACCGCGATGAAGAAGGCCATCGACGCCGACGGCCGGGTGGCGCTGTACATCAATTTCGACGTGGACAAGGCGACCCTGCGCCCCGACGCACAGCCGACCATCGCCGAAATCGAGAAGTTGCTGTCCGCCGACCCGGCGTTGAAGCTGTCGATCGAAGGCCATACCGACAACACCGGCAGCGCCGACCACAATCGCCAGCTGTCCACCGCCCGCGCGCGCAGCGTGCTCGGCGCGCTGGTCGGCCTGGGCATCGACCCGGCCCGGCTCAGCTCGCAGGGCTTCGGCCCGGACAAGCCCGTCGCCGACAACGGCACAGAGGACGGCCGCGCGAAGAACCGGCGTGTGGAGCTGGTCAAGAAATAAGGCGGGCTCCGGCCGGCCATCGCGCGACAAGTGGAGCAGCACGGTGGGCCCCGGCCCGCCGATCCGCATGGCCGGCCGCAGCCGTGAACACGCGCACACAGCGCACCTTCCCCGCAATGGCTGCGGGGAAGGTGAAAGGACGGGCCTGGCGCGGCGAACGCTGACCGATGGACCAAGCGCGGCGGGCCGGGGCCCGCCCTGCGGGCCGGCTGCGTTACCCTGTGCGCTTCACCATCGCCATCACCGCCATGCCCTCCTTCGATATCGTCTCCGAAGTCGACACCCACGAACTCACCAACGCCGTCGACCAGGCCAACCGCGAGCTGTCCAACCGCTTCGACTTCAAGAACGTCGACGCCAAGTTCCTGCTGGAAGACGCACAGATTTCCCAGTCCGCGCCCAGCGAATTCCAGCTGCAGCAGATGAGCGACATCCTGCGCGCGCGGCTGATCGCGCGCGGCATCGACGTGCGCTGCCTGGAATTCGGCGATGTCGAAACCAACGTGGCCGGCGCGCGGCAGAAGATCACCGTCAAGCAGGGCATCGAGCGCGAGCTGGCGAAAAAGATCCAGAGCGCCATCAAGGACGCCAAGCTCAAGGTCGAGGCACAGATCAACGGCGAGAAACTGCGGGTGACCGGCAAGAAGCGCGACGACCTGCAGGCCACGATGGCGCTGCTGCGCGCGCAGACGTTCGAGCAGCCGCTGCAGTTCGACAATTTCCGCGATTGATCCCGATGTCTGGATCGGAAGCGCGTTGCATTGCGGACATCGAAGGCCCGTGGGTCGAACCGGAGTTGAATTCCGGCCTCACTCAACGCCTCAGCAAGAATTGGTCGGTGCCTGTCGACCAGGTCGACAACCACGCGTTGGCGACATTCCTGCGGCAACTGCTTGGGCTGGCCGTGGCGATACCGGAAGCCGAAAGCAGGGTCGCAGCCGGCTATCACGACGACAGCGAGTTGTTCGACGAGGAGCTGAAAGAATCGCTTCTCTACGCGCGGACGCATTGCGCCCCCGAAATCGCCGCCACGCGCCGCTGGCTGGAACGCGCGGTGATCGGGCTGAACCTGTGCCCGTTCGCGAAGGCGGTGTACGTGAAGCAGCAGGTGCGCTTCGTGTTGAGCGACGCCGAGCACGAGGACGATCTGCTGGAGGAATTGGCCGAGGAGCTGCTGCGCCTGCGCGACACGCCCGCGGACGAGATCGACACCACCCTGTTGGTGCATCCGGAGGTGCTAGGCGATTTCCTCGACTACAACGACTTCCTCGACCGCGTCGACGATCTGATCGAAGCGCTGGAGCTGGACGGCACCCTGCAGGTGGCGAGCTTCCATCCCGACTACCGCTTCGCCGACAGCGTGCCCGACGACCCCGGCAACGGCACCAACCGCGCGCCCTACCCGACCCTACACCTGCTGCGCGAGGCCAGTATCGACCGCGCGGTGGCGGCATATCCCGATGCGGACGTGATCGTGCAGCGCAATCTGGAGACGATGGAGCGGCTGGGGCTGGACGGCCTGCAGCGACTGCTCGGTCAGGAATGAGCGCAGCGCCCGGCGGCAACCAGGCTCAGAACCCGCCGCCCGCGTCCAGCCAGGCCTGTTCCTCCGGCGTGTTGACCCGTCCGAGCGCACGATTGCGGTGCGGGAAGCGGCCGAAGCGGCGGATCACGTCGCGATGCGCTTCGGCGTATTTCAGATACTCGGCATCGCCCATCGCCTCCACGAGCGCCACGCAGCGGTCCTGGTCGGCCAGCGATTCGGAATGCTCCAGCGGCAGATACACGAAGATGCGCAGCATCGGATCCACCGCGCGGTCGAATCCCGCCGCGATCGCGCGCTCGGCATAGTGCCGCGCCAGCGGGTCGGTGGCGAAGGCATGGCCGGAGTCGCGGAACACATTGCGCGGCACCTGGTCCAGCAGCAGGATCAGCGCGAGCGCGCCCTCGGCATCCTCCATCAGCCCCTCGTGCTCGCGCCGCGCCGCGGCGTGGTGCGCATCGAGGAAGCGCGCGCGGATCTCGGCGTCGAAGGCGTCGTCTTTCGCGAACCATTTTTCGGGGCCGGCGTCGCGCCAGAAGGAGATGATGTCTTCGCTCATGCGGATTCTCCCGGTCGCGTTGCGGGCTGGCGCCCGTTCATAGACCACGCAGCATGCATGCCTGCGGGTGCCGTAGGAGGGCCTTGAGGCCCGACTGTGCCACATGCGCCACGATGTGCGGGAGCGGGTTGATTGCCTGCGTTGCCGGTCGGGGCTGAAGCCCCTCCTACGGAACGCCCGGCGGGACCGACGCCCATGCTGCTCGCCCTGGAGGTCATGGGTCGTCTATCGAGCCTCACTCATCGAACCGCAGATGCCGCACCGACTTCCCGTGCCTGCGGATCAGTTTCAGCGCCTCGATGCCGACCTGGATATGGCGTTCGACGAATTCGGCGCTCACCTTGGCGTCGCTGGCTTCGGTCTTCACGCCTTCGGGGATCATCGGCTGGTCGCTGACCAGCAGCAGGGCGCCGGCGGGAATGCGGTTGGCGAAGCCGGCGGCGAAGACGGTGGCGGTTTCCATGTCGATGGCCATGCAGCGCATGGCGCGCAGGCGTTCCTTGAAGGCTTCGTCGTGTTCCCAGACGCGGCGGTTGGTGGTGTAGACGGTGCCGGTCCAGTAGTCGTGGTCGAGGTCGCGGATCATGGTGGACACCGCGCGCTGCAGGGCGAAGGCGGGCAGTGCGGGCACTTCCGGCGGCAGGTAGTCGTGGCTGGTGCCTTCGCCGCGGATGGCGGCGATGGGCAGGATCAGGTCGCCCAGCAGGTTCTTCTTCTTCAGGCCGCCGCATTTGCCGAGGAACAGCACCGCCTCGGGCATGATCGCCGAGAGCAGGTCCATCACCGTGGCGGCGTTGGGGCTGCCCATGCCGAAGTTGATCAGGGTGATGCCGTCGGCGGTGGCGCTGGGCATCGGCCGGTCCAGGCCGCGGACTTCGGCGCCGGTCATGCGCGCGAACAGGTCGAGGTAGCCGCCGAAATTGGTGAGCAGGACGTGGCGGCCGAACTCGGTCAGGGGCACGCCGGTGTAGCGGGGCAGCCAGTTTTCGACGATTTCGTGCTTGTGCTTCATGGAATGCGCTGTCTCCGGAATGGAACGGCGCGGTGCGGATCGCGCCTGCGGCGAAGGCCCGCATGGGCATGCGGGCGGGCGAGGTCGGAATGACGTGCATTCTCGCATGCACCCATGACCATCGTCATGGTTGGCAGGGCGCCCGCCTGCGGCTAGGTTGGGCGGTCGCTCCCGGGGAACCTGCCATGCTTCGACCTTCGCTGTCCGTGCTCGCCGCCGCGCTCGCGGTGACGCTGCTGCCCGCTGCACTGTTCGCGCCTGCCGCGCATGCCGACGACGACACCGCCAACGGCAAGCGGGCCGTCGCGCGTTTCGCCGAGGACCCTTATCCCAGCACCTACCGCCCGCTGGCCGCGCCGCCGGTGCTGCTGCGCGGCGCCACCGTGCTCACCGGGGACGGCGGCCGCATCGACGGCGGTGATGTGCTGATGCGGGACGGCCGCATCGTCGCGGTGGGCCGCGGCCTGGACGCGCCGGCCGGCGCGGTGGTGGTGGATGCGCGCGGCAAATGGGTCACGCCCGGCCTGATCGACGTGCACTCGCATCTGGGCGTGTATCCCAGCCCGGGCGCGAACGCGCACCAGGACGGCAACGAGGCCACGTCGCCGACCACCTCGAATGTCTGGGCCGAGCATTCGGTCTGGCCGCAGGACCCGGGCTTCAATACCGCGCTTGCCGGCGGCGTGACCGCGCTGCAGATCCTGCCCGGTTCGGCCAACCTGATCGGCGGCCGCGGCGTGACGCTGAAGAACGTGCCGGCCACCACCTATCAGGCGATGAAATTCCCCGGTGCGCCCTGGGGCCTGAAGATGGCCTGCGGCGAGAACCCCAAACGCGTGTACGGCCAGCGCGGCGGCCCGTCCACGCGCATGGCCAATGTGGCCGGCTACCGCGCGGCCTTCATCGAGGCCAGCGAATATCTGAAAAAGCACAAGAGCAAACCCGGGCGCAAGCGCAGCTGGTGGCAGGGCGGCGACGAGGAAGGCAGCCCCGCCACGCCCGGCAAGCGCGATCTGAAACTGGACACGCTGGCCGGCGCGATGAACGGCGACATCCTGGTGCACATCCACTGCTACCGCGCCGACGAGATGGCGATCATGCTCGATCTGGCGAAGGAATTCGGCTTCAAGGTGAGCGCGTTCCATCACGGCACCGAGGCCTACAAATTGGCCGACCGCCTGGCGCAGGAGAACGTCTGCGGCGCGCTGTGGGCCGACTGGTGGGGCTTCAAGCTGGAGGCCTACGACGGCATCCAGGAAAACATCCTGCTGGTCGACCGGCCGGCCAACGGCTGCGCCATCGTGCATTCGGATTCGTCCGAAGGCATCCAGCGGCTCAACCAGGAGGTGGCGAAGGTGATGGCCCAGGGCGGACGCATCGGCATCGACATCGCGCCGGAGCGCGCGATCCGCTGGCTCACCCAGAACGCCGCGCGCTCGCTGGGCATTCTTGAAAGCACCGGCACGCTGGAGGCGGGCAAGATGGCCGACGTGGTGCTGTGGAACGGCAACCCGTTCAGCGTGTACGCCAAGGCCGAGCAGGTCTATGTCGACGGCGCACGCCTGTACGACCGCAACGACCCGTCCAGGCAGCCGGTGTCCGATTTCATGCTGGGCCAGGGCGAATACCGCAACGGCCAGCCGGGAGGTGTGCGATGAGCCCGCGGTCTTTCCCTGATGCGTCCTTCGCCCGCACAGACGCACGCACGCGCGGCCTCGCCCGCGCGCTCGCGGCCGTACTCGCGCTCGGCCTCGCGCTGCCGGCCGCCGCGCAGACGGTGCTGATCCGCGGCGCCAAGGTGCACACCGCGACCGCGCAGGGCACGCTGGAGGACGCCGACGTGCTGGTGCGCGACGGCACCATCGCCGCGGTGGGCAAAAACCTCGCCGCGGGCAATGCCACCGTCGTGGAGGCGCGCGGACGCCCGATCACGCCGGCACTGTTCGGCGGCATCACCCCGATCGGCCTGCAGGAGATCACCCTCGGCGAGGAAACCCGAGACAGCGCCGCCGCGCTGGGCGACACCAAGGACATGGTGGTGCGGCCGGAATTCGACGTCACTCTGGCCTACAACCCGGCCTCGGTGCTGGTGCCGATCGCACGGGTGGAAGGCATCGGCTTCAGCATGCTGGGCGCGGACAGCGTCAAGGGCGGTTCGATCGTCGGCGGCCAGGGCGGCGTGGTGCGCCTGGACGGCAGCCCCGACCCGATCGGCCCGCGCGCGCTGTTCCTCAAACTGGGCGCCGACGGCGCCGACCTCAGCGGCAAGTCGCGCGCGGCGCAGTGGATGCTGCTCGACCAGATGATCGACGAGGTCCGCGGACGGATCGGTGGCGGATCGGACATGGCCATGCTGACGCCGGCCGGCCGGCAGACGCTGGCGCGCTACATCGACGGTGGCGGACGCGTGGTGGTGCATATCCACCGCGCCGCCGACATCCGCCAGCTGCTGCGCTGGTCGAAGCGTCACGGCGTGAACGTGGCCATCCTCGGCGGCGCCGAGGCCTGGATGCTGGCCCCGGAGCTGGCCGCGGCGAAGGTGGCGGTGTTCCTCGACCCGCTGGCCAACCTGCCCGGCGACTTCGACCGCATCGGCGCCAGCCTGCAGAACGCCGCGCGGCTGCACGCGGCCGGGGTGCAGGTGAGTTTCAGCCAGTTCGACGACCCGGCGCACTACGCGCGCAAGATCCGCCAGGCCGCCGGCAACGCAGTGGCCAATGGCCTGCCCTGGGAAGACGGCCTGGCCGGGCTGACCCGGGTGCCGGCCGAGGTGTTCGGCGTGGCTGACCGCATCGGCAGCATCGCGGTGGGCAAGCGCGCCGACCTGGTGCTGTGGACCGGCGACCCGCTGGAAGTGAGCACCGTGGCCGCGCAGGTGTGGTTCGACGGCCGCGCCATCCCGATGACCAGCCGCCAGACCGAGCTGCGCGACCGCTACCTGCGCAGCCCCGGCCCGCTGCCGCGCGCCTATCCCGCGCCGGCCGGGGAGTGAGCGCGCGATGACCGCCCCCGCCCCGAACCGCTGGTATTTCGATCCGCTCTCGCCCTTCGCCTGCCTGCAGTGGCCGAAGATCAAGGCCCTGCGCCGCGAGTTCGGGATCACGCCGGTGCCGATCCTGCTGGCCGCCGTGCTCGACGCGCGCGGCCAGAAGGGCCCGGCGGAGATCCCGAGCAAACGCGAGTTCACCTATCGCCACGTGGTGTGGCAGGCCCGTCAGGCCGGCGTGCCGCTGCGCTTCCCGCCCAGACACCCGTTCAACCCGCTGCCGGCCCTGCGCCTGTGCGTGGCCGCGGGCGCCTCGGAACGGGTGATCGATGCGGTATTCGCGTGGATCTGGATCGAGGGCCGCGCCGCCGACAGCCTGGAGGCGATCCTGCCGCTGTGCGATGCGGTGCAGGTCGACCCGGCCCTGCTCGGCCACGACACGGTGAAGGCCACCCTGCGCAGCAATACCGAACAGGCGCTGCGCGAGGGCGTGTTCGGCGTGCCTACCCTGGCGGTGGGCGACGGCGCGGAGCCGGCGCTGTTCTGGGGCAACGACAGCCACGACTTCGCCGCCGCCGTGCTGCGCGACCCGTCGCTGCTGGACGAGGCCGAATTCCAGCGGCTCTCGCGTTTGCCGGTGGGTGTGAGCCGCGCAGGCTGAACGCACGGGCTGCACACGCGGACTGACCACGCAGACTGCGCGTAGCGGCTGGGCGCACAGGCTGGGCGCACAGGCAGCACTGGACGGATGCAGTGCGTCGGCTCTGGTCGGTGCGGGTCAGGTCCGATCAGGGCGGCGCCGGTCAGAGCTGCTCCGATCAAAGCTGCTCCGATCCGAGCCCCCGGCCGAAATTGGCACCGGTCAAGGCCGCACCGGTCAAGGCCGCACGTGTCAGCGCCGCCCGGGTCAAAGCCGTATTGGTCGAAGCCGGCCGCGTCGCCGCGCCCCCCCCCCCGAGAAGGAGTCGTCGATGGCCCGTGCTCTGCTCCTCCGCCTCGTCGCAGCTGCGTGCTGCATCGCAACAGCCGGGGCCACGACCGCCGGCGCCGCGACCGCCGGCAGCACCGACGCACTTCCCGACCTGGCCGCAAGCCCCTACCGCCTGCAGATGCCCGGCGACTTCCACGGCGACGAGCCCGTGGCTCGCGACGGCCAGCGCTGGCTGGCGCTGCGCGTGGATGCCGAAGGCCGGGCGCGGCTGCAGCCGACCCGTCTGCAGGTGATGCCGATCACCGACCCGGTCCTCGATGGCCCTGACCAGACCAGCGGCCGCCGCGTGCAGGCCGAAGGCGCCGAATCGCTCGCCTTCCTGCGCGGCCCGACGCTGCGCAGCGGGCCGGTGGACACCGCGCACGTCCAATCGCTCGGCCTTCCGGGCCTGCCGGACGCGCGCATCGAATTCGCCGGACAGGACTACCGCCTGCAGACCGAATGTGCGCCCTTCGTACCAGCCCCGGATGCCTTCCCGGAGATGCGCCTGTCCCCGCATTGCCGGGTCCTGCTGTATCGCGACCAGGCCCACGCGGTGCTGATGGAGGTGCCGGCAACCCGCATCCGTTCCGACGACGGCACCGAACACACCTCGTTCGGCAACGACGCCTCGCCTTCCCTCCTGTTCGCCGGCGACCTGGACCACGACGGGCAGTTGGACCTGCTGTTGGATGTCACCGATCACTACAACCTGCAGCTGCCGACGCTGTTCCTGTCAGGCGCGGCATCGCCCGCTGCGCCTACGCCCGGCACACCGACGCCCGACATGCCGACTCCCGAGATGCCGACGCCTGGCCGCACGCCGCAAGAGCCAAGCCCCGCGGCTGGATCGCCATCCTCACCGTCCGCCACCGGGAGCGAACCACCCGCGCCGACCGCGGCAGATGCCCTGCCGCTGCGCGCGGTCGCGGCATACCGTTCCGTCGGCTGCTGACGCATCGCTCGATCGGGTCATCGATCGGGCGGCCGGAAATGCGACCGCGATCAACAAACATATTCTGCGGTACGCTTCTTGCTTGTTCGGACGTTGGGACTGCCCCCCGACAGGACTCAACACAAGACGGTGCTGCAATGCAACAAACATCCGGTTTCCTGAACCTCGCGCCGGAGTGCGCAGGGATCGCCACGGGACGGCACGCCGCAACGATAAAAACGCGCTATAACAACCCTGTTTCCGTGGGTCCTGCTGCGACGGGTCCTACTGCGACGCGTCCTGCTGCGACGGGCGCTGCACCGATGGGTTCTGTTCCGCTTGCTCCATATCGTACCGGGGGGACGTTATGCGTATAGGACTTGTAGTGGATGCGACCTGCGACGTACCGCCCGAGGTCTTCGAGCGCTACGGCATCGTGGTCCTGCCGATCTCGATCAAGATCGGCAACACCACCTTCGCCGACACCCACGACCAGGACGCCACCCTCGCCTTCCTCGAATCGGACGTGGCCGAACGCGGCATCGACGCGGAGACCTCGTCGTTCGGCGTCGAGCAGATCCGCGACCTGTTCCTGCAGAAGCTGGTCATCGATTTCGATTACGTGTTCTGCCTGACCGTCATGCGCAGCCGCAGCCCGGTCTACGACAACGCCAACCAGGCCAGCTTCGCGATCCTCAACGAATACAAGCCGATCCGGCAGTCCGCGGGCCACAACACGCCCTTCGCCCTGCGCGTGATCGACACCCAGAACGTGTTCGCCGCACAGGGCATCACCCTGCTGGAAGCCGCGCGCATGATCACCGCGGGCGAGCAGCCGCCGAAGATCCGCGCCCGCATCGAGCAGCTGGTGCCGCACACGCACGGCTATCTGATCGTGCGCGACCTGCAGTACATGCGCACCCGCACCCGCAAGCGCGGCGACAACAGCGTCAGCCTGTTCAGCGCGTCGGTCGGCACCATGCTGGACATCAAGCCGATCCTGCACGGCTGCGCCGGCAACACCGAGCCGGTGGCGAAAGTGCGCGGCTTCGAGGCCGCGGCGCGCAAGCTGTTCCTGTACGCGGCCGAGCGGGTCAAGGGCGGCCTGCTCACGCCGGATGTGTGCATGAGCTACGGCGGTCCGCTGGAGGAACTGCACGCGCTTCCGGGCTACGAGTCGCTGCGCACCGCCTGCGCGCAGAACGGCATCACGCTGTACGAAAGCGTCATGAGCATGACCGGCATGGTCAATCTCGGAAAGGGCTGCCTGATCATCGGCTTCGCCGCAGAGGGCCAGACGCTGAGCTGAGGGCCGCGCGTCGCAAAGAAGCGCCTCCGGCGCGAGGTGTTCCGCCCATCGTGCATGCGCCCGGGCGAGACCCGAGCGCGTGTCATCCGGGCCGCGTCGAGCGCGTCTCCTTCGATCGGGCCCTCGACACGGGCGGCCCGCATCGGCCTTGCGCTACGCTGTGCGGAGTCTGTCCGGAGCCCGCACATGCGCACCCGCTACTACCTCAGCATTCCCGATACGTCCGCGCTCGATGGCGTGGGCCGCTTCGCATTCCGCTCGCGCGGCGCCGAAGGCATCGCCTCCGAACTGCAGGCCGCCCTGCGCGAGGATGACCTGTTCCAGCGCTGGCGGGCCGAGCAGGACGATCCGGATGCGGTCGAACCGGCGCTCGGCGAAACCGATCCGGACGCTGCCGTCCACGGCGAACAGAGTGATCTGCAGCTCGATCTGGTGGTCACCACCGGCCTGAGCGGCGCGGTGTTCAAGCAGCGCATGCGCCTGCTCGCCGGGAGCCACTGGCGGCTGCACGATGTCAAGAGCGCCTGAGCCGACCCCGCTGCTGCTGTCCTGGAGCGGCGGCAAGGACGCGGCCTGGGCGCTGCACGTGCTGCGCCAGCGCACGGACGTGGTAGTGGTGGGGCTGGTGACCACGCTCACCGAAGGCTACGACCGGATCGCGATGCAGGGCATCCGTCGCGAGATCCTGCATGCCCAGGCCGCGGCCTGCGGCCTGCCGGTGTTCGAGGCCTGGATGCCGCAGCGCGCGGACAACGCCAGCTACGAGGCCAGCTATGTCGCCGCGCTGGACGCCGCGCGCGCACGCTGGCCGCAGCTGCGCGACATCGCTTTCGGCGACCTGTATCTCGCCGACATCCGTGCGTACCGTGAAGCGCTGTGCGCGCGGCACGGCTGGACGCCGCATTTCCCCATTTTCGACGCGGGCGGCTCCGACCCGAGCTCGGGCCACACCACGCGGATCGCGCAGGCGATGTATGACGCCGGCCTGCGCGCGGCGCTGACCTGCGTCGACAGCACCCAGCTGGACGGCGGGTTTTCCGGGCGCGATTTCGATGCTGCGCTGCTGGCCGAGCTGCCGGCCAGCTGCGACCCCTGCGGCGAGAACGGCGAGTTCCACACGCTCGCCCATGCCGGCCCGATGTTCGCCGCACCGCTGCAGACCGTGCGCGGCGAGACCGTGCTGCGCGACGGGCGGTTCGTCTACACCGATTTCCGCTTGGCACCCGATCGCACTGCAGCCCTGTAGAGCGGAGCGCAGCTCCGCTGCCGCGTCTCGGGAGTCCTGTAGAGCGGAGCGCAGCTCCGCTGCGAAGCTGAGCGATGCGAATCTCCGCGATGCGAATCTTTCCGGAAATGGCGGAGCGCAGCTCCGCTGCGAATCTCTGCGATGCGAATCTTTCCGGAAACGGCGTAGCGGAGCTGCGCTCCGCTCTACAGGCGGCGCGGCGCAAGGCGCACGACGCAGGGCACACGACGCAAGGCACATCGTGCGGGGGGCGTGCGTCAGGCCGCGCGGCTGAGCTGGCGCATGTGAAACATGAAGTGTTCGCCGATGAAGCTGGCGATGAAGTAGTAGCTGTGGTCGTAGCCGCGGCGCAGGCGCAGCTCCAGCGGGTGGTCGACCGCATTGCAGGCCTCGACCAGCCGCTGCGGCTGCAGATGGGTGTCGAGGAATTCGTCGGCCTCGCCCTGATCGACCAGGATCGGCAGCCGCTCCTGCGCGCCCGCGATCAGCGCGCAGGCGTCCCAGGCGTCCCACGCGCTGCGGTCCTCGCCCAGATACGCGGCGAAGGCCTTCTGCCCCCAGGGCACCTGCGAGGGCGCGACGATCGGCGAGAACGCCGACACGCTGCGGTAGTGCCCGGGATTGCGCAGCGCGGTGACCAGCGCGCCGTGGCCGCCCATCGAGTGGCCGAAGATGGCGCGCGCGCCGTTGGCGGGGAACTGCGACTCCACCAGCGCCGGCAGCTCCTGCGCCACGTAGCTCTGCATGCGGTAGTGCCGCGACCACGGCGCTTGGGTGGCATCGAGATAGAAACCCGCGCCCTTGCCCAGGTCGTAGCCGTCGGCATCGGGCACCTCATCGCCGCGCGGGCTGGTGTCGGGCGCGACCAGGATGACGCCGTGTTCGGCCGCATGCCGCTGCGCGCCGGCTTTGGTGATGAAGTTCTGCTCGGTGCAGGTCAGGCCGGAGAGCCAGTACAGCACCGGGCAGGCGCGGTGTTCGACCTGCGGCGGCAGATACACCGCGAAGCGCATCTCGCAGTCCAGCGCGTCGGAGCGATGCCGCCAGAGTTCCTGCCGGCCGCCGAAACAGAGGTGGTGTTCGATGCGTTCCAAGGCGTGTCCTCTCGTGGGGGTCAGTAACGAATCACGCTGCGGATCGACTTGCCTTCGTGCATCAGGTCGAACGCGTGGTTGATGTCGTCCAGGCCCATGGTGTGGGTGACGAAGGGCGCGAGTTCGATCTCGCCGCGCATCGCCTGCTCCACCATCCCCGGCAGCTGGGAACGGCCCTTCACACCGCCGAACGCGGTGCCCTTCCAGGTCCGGCCAGTGACCAGCTGGAACGGGCGGGTGGAAATCTCCTGCCCTGCGCCGGCCACGCCGATGATCACGGACTGGCCCCAGCCGCGGTGCGCGCATTCCAGCGCCGCGCGCATCACCTGCACGTTGCCGATGCACTCGAAGCTGTGGTCCACGCCCCAGCCGGTCATCTCCACGATCACCTGCTGGATGGGCTTGTCGTAGTCCTTCGGGTTGACGCAGTCGGTGGCGCCCATCTCGCGCGCCAAGTCGAATTTGTCGGGGTTGATGTCGACCGCGATGATCCGCCCGGCCTTCGCCTGGCGCGCGCCCTGGATCACCGCCAGGCCGATCCCGCCCAGGCCGAACACCGCCACGCTGTCGCCTTCCTGCACCTTGGCGGTGTTGTGCACCGCGCCGAGGCCCGTGGTCACGCCGCAGCCGAGCAGGCAGACCTGCTCGTGGTTGGCTTCAGGATCGATCTTCGCCAGCGACACCTCGGCGACGACGGTGTACTCGCTGAAGGTGCTGCAGCCCATGTAGTGATAGACCGGCTCGCCGTTGTAGGAAAACCGCGAGGTGCCGTCGGGCATCACGCCCTTGCCCTGGGTGGCGCGCACCGAGGTACAGAGATTGGTCTTGTTCGACTTGCAGAACAGGCACTCGCCGCATTCGGCGGTGTACAGCGGGATGACGTGGTCGCCCGGCTTCACGCTGGTCACGCCCTGGCCCACTTCCACCACCACGCCCGCGCCTTCGTGGCCGAGCACGCAGGGGAACAGGCCTTCCGGGTCGTCGCCGCTGAGGGTGAAGGCATCGGTGTGGCAGACGCCGGTGTGGGTGATCTTCACCAGCACTTCGCCGGCCTTGGGCGGGGCGACGTCGAGCTCGACGATCTGCAACGGCTGGCCGGGGGCGAAGGCGACAGCGGCGCGGGATTTCATGGTGGGGCTCCAGGTGGATGGGGAATGAGAGACGGCAAAGGACCGGGGGTCATTTCAGATACGCGCGCACCAGCGCCAGCGCTTCGCGGATGCCGGGGTCGGCGGCGGTGGTTTCGCCGAACTCCTCGCGCAGATGGCTTTCCAGCACGTCCGCCATCAGGCCGTTGACCGCGCCGCGGATCGCCGCCAGCTGCTGCAGCACGGCGGCACAGTCGCTGCCCGCCTCCAGCGCGCGCGCCAGCGCCTCGGTCTGGCCCTGGATGCGGCGCAGACGGGTGAGCGCGCGCTTCTTCTCGACGGGGGTGTGGGGCATAGTGGGGGGGAGTATAGGCCCGCCGGGGCCCGCCACTGCCGCGCCGGCCTGCAACACTCCAATCCGCGCACGAAACCGGCAGAATCCGCCATAGCGCCGCCCTTCTCCCACCCGCGCCCAGGAGCCGCCATGTCCCGCACCGTGCCCCCGTGGTTCCTCGTGTTCGGCGCCGCCGTCGTGGTGATCGTGGCCTTGCTGGCATTCCGCCGCGGTGGCGAGGACGCCGCACAGCCCGACCCGTCGACCGCCGCACAGACCGGGCCTGGGGCTGCTTCCGGCGATGCGGGCGCAGCAGCCGGCGCTGCATCCGCGTCCGGCACGCCGACAGCGGGCCTGGAGGCGCTCGGTTCACCGCAGGACAACGCCGCGAACAGGATCCAGCGCCACGCCGAAGCCTTCGGCCTGGAACCGGGCTCGGCCTTGATGCTCAAGAACGTCTCGGTGCAGGGCGATCTCCAGCACTACCGCTACGGCCAGAGCCATCTGGGCGTGCCGGTGGAAGGCGTGGGGCTGACCCTGACCGAAGACGCGCGCGGCCGGATCGACAACGTCTTCGGCCAACCCGCACGCGGCCTGAACCGGCCGATCCCGACCATCGCGCCGAAGCTCGACGCCCAGGCCGCGATCCCGCTCGCGCTCAAGGCCTGGCTGGGCGAGGACTACGCCCGCTTTGCGCCGCGCGACGAAGCCGCAATCCTGGTGGTCTACGTCGGCCCCAGCGATGCGCATCTGGCCTACCGCGTGACCTTCTCCGCGGATTCTTCGCCGAAAGGCGGCCCGACCTCGCCGTGGGTGCTGGTGGACGCGAACTCCGGCGCGATTCTCTCGCGCGAGGAGAATCTGCAGACGCTGGGCGGGTAAGAGCGAACTGCCTACCGGCATGGCACAGGCCGTTGCGATACCACCCATATTTCCCTGACATCTCATGAAACTTTCCACCCGTACCCTGCAAAGCCTGAAAGACGACGCCGCCATCGTCGACGTTTACAGGGATGGGCTGGCCGACGAATCCGCGCTCGGTCTGATCACCGACTACAACGACCTGTTCGTCTACATGAGCCTGTTCGACGAGAACGGGCGGGCGAACGGGGTGGCGGTGTTCTGGCGCGACGACGTCAGCAGAATCCGCTGGGGCGGCAACCAGCGCGATGCGGTCGCCTCGCTGATCCGCGCGCGCGGCGCCAGGCCCTCGGCACCAAAGCTGCAACTGGACAGCATCGAGTCGGTGCTGCGTTCGGTGCGCGCCGCGTTCGGCTACGTCAATGTATTGACCGAGCGCCTTGCGCACGACATCACCTACATCGGCGAAATCGAGGAATTGGACGGGGAATCGCTGCTGCTGTTCGCCTACGGCACGCACATCTCCCGCGACCGCAACCGCCTGCTGCTGCGCATCGACGACATCATCCGCGTGGATGCCGACGCCGCCTACGAGCGCAGTGTGCACTTCCTCGCCACCGGCGAGATGCCCAAGGACTGAGCGCATCCGCTCCCTGCCCCGCACCATGTCGACCGTCCACATCGCCGCCTATTCCCCGCAGTGGCCGGAGGCCTTCGCGCAGCTGCGCGGGACGCTGCTGCGCGCGTTCGCGGGCGAGGCAGTGACGGTCGAACACATCGGCAGCACCGCCGTGCCGGGGCTGTCGGCGAAGCCGGTGATCGATGTGCTGCTGGGCGTGCCGTCGCTTGCGGTGATCGAGGCGCGGATCGAGGCGCTGGCGGCGCAGGGCTTCGACTACGTGCCCAAGCACGAACGCGTGCTGCCGCAGCGGCGTTATTTCGTCGCCCAGCCGCCGGGCGGCCTGCGCGTGCATCTGCACGGCGTGGTGCAGGACGGGCCGCTGTGGCGCGCGCACCTGGGCTTCCGCGACGCGCTGCGCGGCGATGCCGACCTGCGCGAGCGCTATCGGGCGCTGAAACTGCGGCTCGCCGAGGAACACGCGGACGACAAGGCGGCGTACACCGAGGCGAAGGGGCCATTCATCCGCGAGGTGCTGGCGATGCTTGGCACAACGGAGAGCGAATCGTGAGCAGGCGTCGCAGCGCGGTGCTGCTGGCTTGCGCGGTGGCGGCGCTCGGCGTCGTGCTGGTGCTGAGCGCGATGCGGGTCCGCGGCCGCGACGCGCCTGCGCGCACGTTCGTGCGGATCGTCGGCCAGCCGCTGCCCGAAGGCATCGCCGCGACCGGATACGACTCCACGCTCACCGACAACCTCCTGCATCGCAGCCACTTCTGGCGACTGTCCGGCGACACGCAGGCCCTGCACGCATTCGCTGGGCGCCTGGGCATGGCGCGCTCCGACGACGATGCCCGTTTCGCCTGCGCGACCGCATTCGAGGTGCTGCCAGTCGCGGACTTCGCAGCTGACGATGCGGAACCCGACGGCAGCGTGCCTCTGCTCGCCGGTTACGAGGGCGACGGCGGGCGCAACCCTTGGCTTTGCATGGCGCCCGGAGGGCGCGAAGCGGTGTACTGGCACGAGGAGTGATGCGCCATCGGAGCGGGTCGCACGGCCGCGGTGGCCCTCTGCGCGTTCGACGCGACGTGCTCGGGCCTGAAGGCCCTCCTACGACTCGGCGTGCTCGGGCCTGAAGGCCTTCCGGCGAGACGGCGTGCTCGGGTCTGAAGGCCCTCCTACGACGCGACGTGCTCGGGCCTGAAGGCCTTCCGGCGAGACGACGTGCTCGGGCCTGAAGGCCCTCCTACAGCGTGAACTGCTCGCGATTGAAGGCAGGCCGGCGTGTGCTGCGCATGCCGCAGGAGGGCCTTCAGGCCCGACGCCCGCGATCATCGGGATCACGTTGCCCGAGTCCACGCATCGACACGTCGCGCCACGCAGGCCTCCGCCGCACCCGCGTTCAACCCTCGTAGTTGCTCACCGCCAGCTCCAGCATCGCCTTCATCTGCCCGCGCAGGGCGGCGGGTTCGACGATCTCGGCATCGGGGCCGTAGTGCAGGATGTCCATGAGCAGTTCGCGCGGGGCGCTGTAGGGCACCTTGCGTTCGAAGCGGCCGTCGGGCAGGAAGCGGTCCTGCTGCTGCGAGTGCCAGTGTTCGTCGGCCACCCAGCGCGCGATCTTGGCGTTGAACACGATCGTGGCCCAGCCCTTGGGCGCGCCGGAAAAGATGCCGTAGCTGCCGGCCAAGTGCGCGTTGAGCTGCTCGTCGGGCACGTCCTGGGCGGCGGTGTCCTGCATGCGCGGGGCGACGATGCGGTCCACCGAGAAACTGCGCAGGGCTTCGCGGTCGTGGTCCCAGGCGTCGAGATACCAGTTGCCGCGGTAGTGGGTGATGCGCTGCGGCGAGACCGTGCGCCGGGTCTTCTCGTCGGTGGAGCGGGCGCGGTATTCGAAGGTGAGCCGCTGGCGCTCCAGCACCGCCGAGCAGACGATGCGGAACACGGTCTCGTCCATGCTGCGGGTGCGGTGCGGGACCACGCGCACGCGCTCGACCGGCCAGCGCTTGCCGGGGGCGTGTTCCTCCAGCAGCTTCTCGATGCGCTGCTGCAGCGGCGCCAGGGCCGAGGACAGCACGCCGCCGCCGGTGCGGCCGAGCAGCTGCTGGGCGGCGACCAGGGCGTGCAGCTCTTCGGAGTTCAGCCACAGGCCGGGCAGCTCGAAGCGCTCGCCCTCCTTGGCCTCGTAGCGGAAGCCGGCCTCGCCGTCGCCCATGATCGGCGCCATCAGCGCGTCGCGGAGGAAGGCCAGGTCGCGGTAGGCGGTGGCGCGCGAGCACTCCAGCTCGTCCTGCAGCCGCTTCACCGTGACCGGGTAGCGGGCGCTCTTGAGGATGCGGTGCAGCGACAGAATGCGTTCGTAGCGGTCCATGGCATCGATTATGGCGGAGGGAGACGGGGCTGGGCAGACGGCGGGGCACGGCGCGGGCGCCCGGCGGTCGGCACGGAGGGCGCCGGCCGCGCACCGATCCGGTGCCGGGGAGCCTCCTTGTCGAGGCAACCAGCGTACTCTGCTGTCGCCTCACCGGCTGAGACGCCGCCCATCCTCCTTCAACACCGGACCCTTTGACCCATGGCCGACGACGCGATCCGCCTGTACTACGGCGAGACCCTGACCCACCAGCGCGACCTCAAAACCGGCGCCTGCTGCAGCCCCGAGGCCATGCCACCCTGGCTGCGCGACTGGTTGCGCGAGGTGCCGCGCGAGGTCACCGACCGCTTCTATGGCTGCGGCTCACCGATCCCGGCCGCGGCGGCGGGCGCGACCGTGCTCGACCTGGGCTGCGGCACCGGGCGCGATGCCTTCCTGTGCGCGCGGCTGGTCGGGGCGGAGGGCCGGGTGATCGGCATCGACATGACCCCGCAGCAGCTGGCGGTGGCCCGCGGCGCGCAGGCCGAATACGGCACGCGTACCGGGCTGGACAACATCGACTTCCGCGACGGGTCGATCGAGGACCTGGCCGCGGCCGGCGTGGCCGACGCCAGCGTGGACGTGGTGATCTCCAACTGCGTGCTGAACCTGGCCGGCGACAAGGGCCGGGTGCTGGCCGAGGTGTTCCGGGTGCTCAAGCCCGGCGGCGAGCTGTACTTCTCCGATGTGTTCGCCGACCGTCGCATCCCGGCCGCGCTGCTGGCCGACCCGGTGCTGCGCGGCGAGTGCCTGTCCGGCGCGCTGTATCTGGAGGATTTCCGGCGGATGCTGCTGGAGCTCGGCTGCGCCGACTTCCGCATCTGCGCGCGAAGCGCGATTCCGCTGCTGGACCCCGAGGTGGAGGCGAAGATCGGCCACATCCGCTTCGAGAGCCTGACCGTGCGCGCGTTCAAGCTCGACCTGGAAGACCGCTGCGAGGACTACGGCCAGGTGGCGACCTACCGCGGCACCATTCCGCACCACCCGCACGCCTTCGCGCTGGACGATCACCACCGCTTCGAGACCGGGCGGCCGATGCTGGTCTGCGGCAATACCGCGGACATGTTGGCGAAGTCACGCTACGCCGCGCATTTCGCGGTGAGCGAACGCGGCGCGCATTTCGGCCTGTTCGACTGCGCACCGCCGGCCACTGCGGCCACCGCAGCGGCCTGCTGCTGACCGCCCGCCTTCCGAAGACGCCTTGCAAGGACACCCCGCCATGGCCGATGCGCCCCGCTCCTTCCTCAAATCGCCCAAGCTGTGGCTGGCGCTGGCGATCCTCGGCGCGCTGCTGGCGCTCTACTTCGGCGGCGGCGCGCGGTATTTCAGCCTGGAGGGCATGCGCGAGCTGCTGGATCAGGCGCGCGCGGAGTCGGTCGACCATCCGTGGCGTACGGCGCTGATCTTCGCCGCGGTCTACGTCACGGCCACCGCGCTGTCGTTTCCCGGCGCGACCGCGCTGACCCTCTTCGCGGGCGCGGTGTTCGGCGTGGTCGTCGGCAGCGTCATCGTCGCGGTGTCGGCCACGCTCGGCGCGACCCTGGCGATGCTCAGCGCGCGCTATCTGTTCCGCGATGCGGTGCGCGCGCGCTTCGGCGAGCGCATGCGCCAGCTCGACCAGGGCATCGAACGCGAAGGCGGGTTCTATCTGTTCGCGCTGCGGCTGGCGCCGGTGTTCCCGTTCTTCGTGGTCAATCTGGCGATGGGCCTGACCTCGATCGGTGTCTGGCGCTACGCCTGGGTGAGCCTGGTCGGCATGATCCCCGGCACCCTGGCCTACGTGAACGCCGGGCGCGCGCTGGGCGAACTGGACAGCCTCTCCGGCCTGGTCAGCCCCGGCCTGCTGGCCGCCTTCACCGTGCTCGCGCTGCTGCCGCTGGCGGCACGGCGCGCCCTGGCCGCGCTGCGCGCGCGGCGGGTGTATCGCGGATGGAACAGGCCCAAACGCTTCGACCGCAACCTGATCGTGATCGGCGCAGGCGCCGCGGGCCTGGTGACCAGCTACATCGCGGCGATGGTGCGCGCCAAGGTCACGTTGATCGAGAAGGCCGAGATGGGCGGCGACTGCCTCAACCGCGGCTGTGTGCCGTCGAAGGCGCTGATCCGCGCCGCGCGCGCTGCGGCCGAGGTCGAGCGCGCGCCGGAGTTCGGCGTGCCCGCCGAGCACGGCATGCCCGATTTCGCGATGGCGATGACGCATGTGCGCGCGGCCATCGCCGCGATAGCGCCCAACGATTCGGTCGAGCGCTACACCGGCCTGGGCGTGGAAGTGCTGCAGGGCGAGGCGAAGATCGTTTCGCCCTGGGAGGTCGAGGTGAACGGGCAGCGGCTGAGCGCGAAGCATCTGGTCATCGCCACCGGCGCGCGGCCGTTCGTGCCGCCGATTCCGGGCCTGGACACGGTGCCCTATGTCACCTCGGACACCTTCTGGGAACTGGAGTCGCTGCCGCAGCGCATCGTGGTGCTGGGGGGAGGGCCGATCGGCTGCGAACTGGCGCAGGCGCTGGCGCGCTTCGACTGCGAGGTCACCATCGTCGAGCTGGCGCCGCAGCTGCTGATCCGCGAAGACCCCGACGCCGCCGAAGTGGTGCGCGCGGCACTGGAGCGCGACGGCGTGCGCGTGGCCACCGGCCGGCGCGCGCTGGAAGTGCGTCGCGGCGCCGACGGCGGCCCGCACACGCTGGTGGTCGAAAAACCCGACGAGAACGGCAACATGGTGCCCTGCGAGCGCCCGTTCGACCTGCTGCTGATCGCGGTGGGCCGGCGCGCGAGTGTCGAGGGCTTCGGCTTGGAGGAACTGGGCATCCCGCTGCGCGCCAACGGCACCATCGAGACCGACGCGCAACTGCGCACCCGCTTCCCCAACATCCTCGCGGCGGGCGATGTCACCGGCCCGTTCCAGCTCACCCATGCCGGCGCGCACCAGGCCTGGTATGCGGCGGTGAACGCGCTGTTCGGGCGGTTCCGCAGTTTCGCCGCCGACTACCGCGTCCTGCCGGCGGTCACCTACACCGAGCCGGAGCTGGCGCGGGTGGGCCTGAACGAGCGCGAGGCCGAGGCCGCGGGCATCGCCTTCGAAACCGTGACCCATCCCTTCTCCGAACTCGACCGCGCCATCGCCGAAGGCGCCACCGACGGCTTCGTGAAGGTGCTGGTGCCGCCGGGCAAGGACCGCATCCTCGGCGCGACCGTGGTCGGCGAGCGCGCGGGCGAGATCATCGCGCTGTTCGCGCTGGCGATGAAGCACGGCATCGGGCTGGATAAGATACTGGGCACGGTGTTCGCCTATCCCACCTTCGCCGAAGCGGCGAAATACGCGGCCGGCGCGCGCCGCCGTCGTCACCGGCCCGAACGCCTGCTCGGCTGGCTGGCGCGCTATCACGCATGGAACAGAGGCGCATGAAACTGAGGCGGATGACACCGAAGCGCATGAATACGAGCGGCATGGCGCAATACCGCATCCGCATCGCCCCGCTCGTGCGACAGCTGCGCACCGCGGTCATGGCGCTCGCGCTCGCGGGCGCGTGCCTGCCCGCGCTCGCCGCCGCGCCCGGGCTGCGCGCGCAGCCCACGCCGTTCTCGGCCGGGCCGATCGGTGCCGAACCGCCGCCGGGCTGGATGCTGCAGAAGCTGCCGAAGGTCGAACGCATCACCCGCTTCGACGTGGTCGAAGACGGCGGCAGCCTGGTGCTGCGCGCGCGCAGCGACAACGGCGCGGCCTCGCTGCGCCACAGCCTGTACGCAGACCCCAAGCTCACACCGATCCTGCGCTGGCGCTGGCGCACCGAGCGGCTGATCCAGGCCGCCGACCTCACCCGCAAGGCCGGCGACGACTACCCGGCGCGGCTGTACGTGTTCTTCGACCGCCGCATCGAGCAGATGTCGTTCAAGGAGCGCACGCTGTTCAAGCTGGGCCAGGCGCGCTACGGCGACGAGCTGCCCTCGGCCGCGCTGTGTTACGTGTGGGACAACCGCCAGCCGGTCGACACCGTGCAGGACAACGCCTACACCGGCTTCGTGAAGATGGTGGTGGTGGCCAGTGGCGACGCGCAGATCGGTCAGTGGGTGGCGTTCCGTCGCGATATCGCCGCCGACTACCGCCGCGCTTTCGGCACCGAACCGCCGGCGATCATCGGCGTGGCGGTGTCCACCGATACCGACAACACCGGCGAGAGCGCAGTCACCTGGTTCGGCGACATCCGCTTCGAATCGCGCGATGCACCGCAGGCACCGGCGAAGCCACCGGCCAAACCACAGGCAAAACCACCGGTCAAACCAGGCAAACGCGCCGCGGATGCCAAAGGGGCGGGCCGATGAGCGCGCGCATCGACGTCACCCTCGTCGCAGACAGCGCCGCGGCCGGACGCGCGCAGCCCGACTTCGAGACCACCCTGCGCGCGCACGGCCTGGCGCTGCCGCGCACTGCGCTGGAAGTGCTGCAGGTCAATCTGACCGCGCGCTGCAACTTGGCCTGCACTCACTGCCATGTGGAGTCCGGCCCGAAGCGCACCGAAGCGCTGGACGAGGACGGCATCGAGCGCCTGATCGCGCTGCTGCCTACCGCACCGGCGCTGCACACACTCGATCTCACTGGCGGCGCGCCCGAGCTGCATCCGCAGTTCCGGCGGCTGGCCGCGGCCGGGCGCGCGCACGGGCTCAAGGTCATCGACCGCTGCAACCTCACCGTGCTCGACGAACCCGGCCAGGAAGATACCGCCGAATTCCTCGCCGCGCAGGGTATCGCCGTGGTCGCCTCGCTGCCGTGCTACTCCTCGGCGAATGTCGAAAAACAGCGCGGCAAGGGCGTGTTCGGGCAGAGCATCGCCGCGCTGCAGCGACTCAACGCGCTGGGCTACGGCCGCGGCGACGGGCTCGAACTCGATCTGGTCTACAACCCGGGCGGGGCCTTCCTGCCGCCGGCGCAGGCCGCGTTGGAGGCCGACTACCGCGCGCGGCTGCAGGCTGACTTCGGCATCGTCTTCGACCGCCTGTACACGCTGGCCAACATGCCGATCAAGCGCTTCCTGCACGCGCTGCAGCGCGAGCGCCGCGATGCCGAGTACATGCAGCTGTTGATCGACCACTTCAATCCGCGCGCGGCCGAGGGCGTGATGTGCCGCAATCTGGTGTCGGTGGGCTGGGACGGCACGCTGTACGACTGCGACTTCAACCAGATGCTCGCGATGCCCGCCGGGGGCGCGCGGACCACGCTCTGGGACATCGCGCGGCTGGACGCCATCGACCACCGGCCCATCGCCTTCGCGTCGCACTGCTACGGCTGCACCGCCGGCAGCGGCAGCAGTTGCGGCGGCGCGCTGGCCTGAGTCGCGGCTTGGGCACCGGTTCGATCCGCGATGAACACGATGCGCTGAGCACCGACCGCGCAGGGCTGCGCGCGACCGCTGCGCAGACCGGTCATGTGCTGGCCAGCAATGTGCAGGCCGGCGACATGAAGGCTCGTGACGCGCTGGCCGGCGACGCGCACACCGATGACCCGCTGTCGCGGCTGTCGATCGTGCTGCCCGTCGGCCCCGGCGACACCGCGTGGCCGCCCTTGTTCGATGCGCTGCAGGCGCAGGCACCGGCTGCGGAGCTGCTGCCGGTGTTCGCCGAAGGCGACCCGCAGCCGGCGCCCAACGGGGCACTGCGCGCGCCGGCCGGCCGCGCGCGCCAGCAGAATGCGGGCGCCGCCGCGGCCACGCGGCCATGGCTGTGGTGCGTGCATGCCGACAGCCGGCTCAGCGCCGAAACACTGCCCGCGCTGCGCCATTTTCTGGCCGCGCAGGACGACGATGTGGGGATGCAAAGCTCGGGCGCACTCGCGAGGGGCACACTGGCTTGGGGCACCCTCGCCTGGTTCAGGCTGTCGTTCGAGGCCGATGCCGCCGGACTGTCGCGACGCATGCGTCTGAATGCCGGCGGCGCGAATTGGCGTTCGCGCGTGCTCGGCCTGCCCTTCGGCGACCAGGGCCTGCTGCTGCGGGCGCGCGATTTCGCCGCGCTCGGCGGTTTCGATACCACCATGCCCTACGGCGAAGACCTCGCGCTGGTGTGGCGCGCGCGTCGCGCCGGCCTGCGTCTGCAGGGCCTCGACGCCGCCCTGCTCACCAGCGCGCGGCGTTATCGCCAACGCGGCTGGCTGCGCACCACCCTGCGGCATCTGTGGCTGACGGCGCTGCTGGTGTGGCGGGAGCTGCGGCGGTGACGACGGCGCTGAATTCGACCACAGCGGCAGCGATGGCAAAGGCGGGCCTGGCGATCTTCGTCAAGACGCCAGGACATTCGCCGCTGAAAACCCGGCTGGCCGCGGGCATCGGGCGCGAGGCCGCCGAGACCTTCCATCGGCTGGCCGTCGCCGCCGTGGCCGAAGTCGCACGCGCCGCGCAGGCGTGGATGCCGGGGCTTGCGGTGTACTGGGCGGTGGCCGAAGACACCGCGCTGGACGATGCGCTTTGGCGCGGCTTCCCGACGATCACGCAGGGCGAAGGCGACCTGGGCGCACGCATGCGCACGGTGTGCGCGCGCCTGCTCGCGATGCACGGACAGGCGTTGCTGATCGGCGCCGATGCGCCGCAGCTCACCGCCGCGGATCTGCACGCGGCCTGCGATGCCCTGCACACGCAAACCTGCACGCTGGGGCCGAGCGCGGACGGCGGCTTCTGGCTGCTCGGCACGCGCAATGCCCTGCCCGACGCCGCCTGGCGCGACACGCCCTGGTCGCAGCCCGACACCGCCGCGCGCTTCCTCGCCCATGCGGGCATGCCCACGGTCGCGCCGCTTCGCATGCTGCGCGATGTCGACACCGCCGAGGACCTGCCCGCGCTCGTCGAGGCACTCGATGCGCTGCCCGAGCCGTTGCCTGCACAGCGCCGCCTGCGCGCATGGCTGGTCGACGGGGCCGCACAGGGCCGATACGCCGCCTTCGACTGATCGGCCGCGCATTTCCGACAGGCATCGCCGCCGAACGCAGCCGTTGCGACAAGCCCGCACGCGGCGGAGGCGCTTCCGTTTGCCGCGACCCGCGACCCGCAGCGGCAAAGACGCGATAATCCCGCGATGACCGCATCCGCCCGCACCCTCCGCATCGCCACCCGCAAGAGCCCGCTCGCGCTGTGGCAGACCGAACACGTCGCCGCCCGCCTGCGCGCGCTGCATCCCGATCTCGCCGTCGAACTGGTGCCACTGTCGACCCGCGGCGACGAAGTGCTGGACCGCTCGCTGGCCGCGGTCGGCGGCAAGGGCCTGTTCCTCAAGGAACTGGAGCTGGCGATGCTGCGCGGCGAGGCCGACTGCGCGGTGCATTCGCTCAAGGACGTGCCGATGGAACTGGACGGGCCGTTCGCGCTGCCGGCCATCCTGGAACGCGCCGATCACGCCGACGCGTTCGTCAGCAACCACTACGCCGACATCGCGGCCCTGCCCGAGGGCGCGCGCGTGGGCAGCTCCTCGCTGCGCCGCCAGGCGCAGCTGCGCGCGCTGCGCCCCGACCTGCAGCTGGTCGACCTGCGCGGCAACGTCAACACGCGGCTCGGGAAACTGGATAACGGCGAGTACGACGCCATCGTGCTGGCCTGCGCCGGCCTGCAGCGGCTGGGCTTCGATGCACGCATCCGCGCCCGGCTGGACGCGCCGCTGTGGCTACCCGCGCCTGCGCAGGGCGCGATCGCGGTGGAATGCCGCGAGGACGATGCCGACACGCGCGCATTGTTCGCCGCGCTCGACCACGCACCCACGCGGATCTGCGTGGAAGCCGAGCGCGCGATGAACCGGGCCCTGCACGGCAGCTGCCAGGTGCCGGTGGCCGCATTCGCACAGCTGGACGGCATGCTGTCCGAAGGCATGCTGTCCGAAGGCCTGCTGTCCAAAGGCATGCTGTCCGAAGGCGTGCGCCTGCATCTGGACGGCATGGTCGCGTCCGTCGCCGACGGCCGCAGCGTGCGCGCGCAGATCGAAGGCGATGCCGACGCGCACGAGGCGCTGGGCACGGAGCTGGCGCAGCGCCTGCTGGACCTCGGCGCCGACGCCTTCCTGCACCCCGCCACGTAGGAGGGCCTTCAGGCCCGACAGAACCAAACCGATGAAATAGCCGCAGCGTCGGGCCTGAAGGCCCTCCTACGCCCGCCGCGTCTCCGATCGCGGCGCGCTCAGAACGGGAAATACCGCGGAATCATCAGCACCGCGAGCACGCGGGCCATGCTCCCTCTCCCCCGCCTGCGGGGGAGAGGGTCGGGGTGAGGGGGACTGCAGCGACACGAAGCAACACCCCCTCACCCGCGCCTTCGGCGCGACCTCTCCCCCGTACTCGGGGGAGAGGCAAGATGCCGGTCGCGCAGTTGCCGATCCCGCAGCCGAAGCGCTCTCCGCTCAGAACGGGAAATACCGCGGAATCATCAGCACCGCGAGCACGGTGAAAATGATGTTGAGCGGCACACCAATCTTCATGAAATCGCCGAAACGGTAGCCGCCGGCGCTGTAGACCATGGTGTTGGTCTGATAACCCACCGGCGTGGCGAAGCTGGTCGATGCGGCGAAGGCCACTGCCACCAGCAATGGCTTGGCGTCGATGCCCAGCGCCTCGGCCGCGGCCAGGGCGATCGGCACCACCAGCACCGCCGCGGCGTTGTTGCTCATCACCTCGGTCATCACCGCGGTGAGGATGTAGATCGCGGCCAGCGTGGCCACCGGGCCGAAGCCGCCGATCGCACCGATGGCGTGCTGTGCCACCCAGTCCGCACCGCCGGATTCCTGCAGCGCGATGCCCAGCGGCAGCACGCCGGCCAGCAGCAGGATCACGCGCCAGTCCACCGCCGCATAGGCCTGTTCCGGGGTGAGCGTGCGCGTCGCCACCAGCGCCACGCAGCCCAGCAGCGCCGAGGCGACGATCGGCAGCCAGCCCAGGCCCGCGCTGGCGATCACGCTCACCAGCACGATGAGCGACAGCCACGCGCGGCGGCGGTCGATCAGCGGCTGCGCGCGCTGGTTCAACACCAGGATGCCCGGGTCGGCGCGCAGCGCGGACACCGACGACTCCGGCGCATCCAGCAGCAGCACATCGCCCACCTCCAGACGCACCCGGTCCAGCGGTTGGCGGATCGCCAGGCGGTGGCGGTTCAAGCCATGCACGCGACAGCGGTAGGTGTGGCCGAAACGCACGCCGGCCAGGGTCTTGTCGGCCAAATGCGAGCCCGGCGGGATCATCACCTCCACATGCAGGCGCTTGGCCTTCGGGTCGCCTTCCAGATCGCTCGCCACCCGGTCGTATTCGAGCTTGAGTTCGCGGCGCAGGGTTTCCAGCAGCTTCCATTCGCCGCGCATCAGCAGGCGGTCGCCGACGCGCACTTCTTCCTGGCGCGGCAGCGCCACCAGCACGCCATCGCGAATGATTTCCAGCAGGAAGGCGTCGCCGAAGCTGGTCGGCACCACTTCGGAGCCGCGCTTGCCGATGGTCGGCGACTTCTCCGGCACCAGCAGCTCCACCACGAAGCGGCCGCTGTGGTCGTCGTCGTCCAGCTCGGGGATGCCGAGGTCCGGCAGCAGGAAGCGCCGCATCAGCATGAGATAGGCGGTGCCCACGATCACGAAGATCACGCCCAGCTGCGCGAACTCGAACAACTCGAAGCCCGGCTGCCCCGACTTGCGCGCCAGCGAATCGACCAGAAGATTGGTGGACGTGCCGACCAGGGTGCAGATGCCGCCGAACTGCGCGGCGAAGGACAGCGGGATCAGGAATTTCGACGGCGAACGGCGGTTGGCGATGCACGCGGCGATGACGATCGGCAGGAACACGGCCACCGCCGCGGTGTTGTTGACGAAGGCCGAGATCAGCGCGATCGACAGCATCATCACCAGCGCGAACAGCCAGCTCCAGCGGATCCGCGCCAGCGCGTTGCCCATGCCGCGCAGGATGCCGCTGCGCTGCAGGCCGGCGCTGAGCACGAACATCGCCGCGACAGTGATCGTGGCCGGGCTGCTGAAGCCCGACAGCGCCTGCTGGGTGTTGAGCACACCGGTGACCAGCAGCGCGCACAGCGCGAGCAGCGCCACCACGTCCACGGGCAGTTTTTCGCTGATGAACAGCGCCACCGCGCTGCCCAGCACCAGCAGGGTGATCAGCAGGTCGGCACTCATGCGGCGGACGCCACCCGTGCGCAGGGCGGCCGGGCCGCGGAGGGCACAGGCGAAGCTTCCGGTTTCATCGGGACTCCCACACGACGCAAGCACATGCCAGGCAGCCCATGCCGGGCGGGCATGCGGGCTGCGAACCACGGCGGACACGCCGCCGCGACGACAACGGTGCGTCCGACGCACCGCGACCGGAGGATGCGCATGCACCTCCCGGGGACGGATACGATACCCCATCGCATGCGCGCGGCGTCCAGACCCGTGCATGTCGGCCCGCAGTGAGCGGCAACCCTTGCAGAACACTGCACATTGCATGCAGATCGACGCATGAAGCCCGCCTGATGGGCGCGCGGCAGCATCGCCTGCCGTACTCGCGCCTTCCCCGCCACCGCCACACGAGACCCGCATGCCGGACAGCGCCACCCTCTGGGACCTGCTCACCGCCGATGCCACGCGCTGGCGGCTGGCGCTGTTCGCCGCGGTCCTGCTGACGCTGGCGCTGCTGGAAGCCCTGCGCCCGGGGCCGAACCCGCCCCTGCGCCGCGGCCGGCGCTGGCCGGCGCACCTCGGCCTGGCACTGATCGACACCGCCGTCGCCCGGCTGCTGCTGCCGGCCGGGGCCGCGGGCGCCGCGCTGTGGGCACAGGCGCAGGGGTTCGGCCTGTTCAATGGGCTCGAAGACATGCCCGGCACCGCGCTCCCGCTGTGGCTGGAATGGACGCTCGGCCTCCTGCTGCTGGATCTGGCGATCTACTGGCAGCACCGCTGGCTGCACGCCGTGCCGTGGCTGTGGCCGCTGCACCGCACCCACCACACCGACACCACGCTCGACGCCACCTCCGCGCTGCGTTTCCATCCGCTGGAGATCGTACTGTCGCTGCTCTACAAGATGGCGCTGGCCGTCGCGCTGGGGCTAGAGCCGGCGCTGGTGCTGGCCTTCGAGGCGCTGCTGTCCAGCTTCGCGCTGATCACCCACGCCGACCTCGCCCTGCCGCCGCGGCTGGACCGCGCCCTGCGCCGGGTGTTCGTCACCCCGGCGATGCACCGCATCCATCACAGCACGCACATGGATGAGCAGCACCGCAACTACGGGTTTCATCTGAGCGTCTGGGACCGGCTGTTCCGCAGCTATGCGGCCGAGGCGCGCGACCAGCCGCAGGCCTTCGGCGTGGCCGGCACCTCGGTGGCACGCGCCACCGGCCTGTGGGCGCTGCTGCGCGAGCCCTTCGCAGGCACGCGCCCGCCCACGCAGGACGCGCCCACGGACGACGCGCACTGACGCGCACGCTACCCTATGCACATGCAGAGTGTGCCCCCGCAGGACAACCCCCACGCCCTGCTGCAACGCGTGTTCGGCCATGCCGGCTTCCGCGGTCAGCAGCAGGCCATCGTCGAACACCTGGCCGACGGCGGCGACGCCCTCGTGCTCATGCCCACCGGCGGCGGCAAGTCGCTGTGCTACCAGGTGCCCTCGCTGCTGCGCGACGGCACCGGCCTGGTCATCTCGCCGCTGATCGCATTGATGCAGGACCAGGTCGAAGCCCTGCGCCAGCTCGGCGTGCGCGCCGAGTTTCTCAATTCCACACTCGATGCGGACACCGCGCAGCGCATCGAACGCGCGCTGCTGGCCGGCGAGCTCGACCTGCTCTACGTCGCGCCCGAGCGCCTGCTCACCCCGCGCTTCCTCTCGCTGCTCGACCGCGCGCGCATCGCGCTGTTCGCCATCGACGAGGCGCACTGCGTCTCGCAGTGGGGCCACGACTTCCGCCGCGAATACCGCGAACTCACCATCCTGCACGAGCGCTGGCCCGAGGTGCCGCGTATCGCGCTCACCGCCACCGCCGACCCGCCCACCCAGCGCGAAATCGCCGAACGCCTGCAGCTGGAAGACGCGCGCTGGTTCGTCAGCTCCTTCGACCGCCCCAACATCCGCTACACCGTCGTCGAGAAATCCGACGGCCGCCGCCAGCTGCAGGACTTCCTGCGCGCCCACCAGGGCGAGGCGGGCATCGTGTATTGCCTGTCACGGCGCAAGGTGGAGGAGACGGCCGAGTTTCTGGCCGGCCACGGCTTCAAGGCGCTGCCGTATCACGCCGGGCTCGACGCCGAGATCCGCGCGACGAATCAACGTCGATTTCTGCGCGAGGACGGCATCGTGATGGTGGCCACGATCGCGTTCGGCATGGGCATCGACAAACCCGACGTGCGCTTCGTCGCGCATGTCGACCTGCCCAAATCGCTGGAAGGCTATTACCAGGAAACCGGCCGCGCCGGCCGCGACGGCGAACCGGCCGAAGCGTGGCTCAGCTACGGCCTGGGCGATGTGGTGCTGCTCAAGCAGATGATCGAGCAGTCCGAAGCCGCCGAAGAACGCAAACAGGTGGAGCGGCGCAAGCTCGATCAATTACTCGGCTATTGCGAAACCCTGCGCTGCCGACGGCAGGTGCTGCTGGCCGGTTTCGGCGAGGAGTACGCCTCGGCCTGCGGCAACTGCGACAACTGCCTGCACCCCGCCGAAACCTGGGACGCCACCGACGCCGCGCGCAAGGCGCTGAGCGCGGTCTACCGCACCGGCCAGCGCTTCGGCGTGGCCCACCTGATCGACGTGCTGCGCGGCAGCGAGAGCGAGCGCATCCGCCAGTTCGGCCACGACAGCCTCAGCGTCTACGCCATCGGCAAGGATCTCGACGCCAACACCTGGCGCAGCGTGTTCCGCCAGCTGGTCGCCAATGGCCTGCTCGACGTGGACATCGAAGGCTACGGCGGCCTGCGCCTGTCCGCCGCCAGCCGCAGCGTGCTGACCGGCGGCGAGACCGTACGCCTGCGCAAACCCACCAAACGCAGCAAGACCCGCGACCGCGACGGCACCCCACGCCCGCAGATCGACATCGCCCCCATCGACCGCCCCCTGTTCGACGCCCTCCGCGACTGGCGCGCCCGCACCGCCCGCGAACAGAACGTCCCCGCCTACGTCATCTTCCACGACGCCACCCTGCGCACCATCGCCAGCGAACGCCCCCTCACCCGCCAGGCCCTCGCCCGCATCGGCGGCGTGGGTGGCGCGAAACTGGATCGGTATGGGGAGGAGGTGTTGGAGGTGGTGGAGGAGTATGGGTGAGGGAGTGTTTCAGGGCGGGCAGGCAGCGCGGTCAAACCCGCCATCGCACCCTGTGAAATGCCCGCGGTCAGGCGTAATGGATGATTCGATATCCCGCCGCAGGCGGTACACACGTGCCCGATCAACAACGGATGCCAGCGATTTCCACGCAAGACCTGAGAACTTCGTCCAACCAGCACGCGTGCGCCGCCCGCATCCTCACCGGACCGCTGAGCTGCCAAATATCGGATATCGGGGTGCCGTCGCCCTGATATCTGATATCAGGATCTGCACGCCGTCTATTCGGCAGCACAGACGTCGACGCACTTCGTTGCCATCGAGGCAAATCGCTTTTTCCCATGGGACTTCCTTGATTGACAGACTGACCTGGAGGGTGGCAGTGTGCGTGCTATGCCCCCGGTTTGGGATCTACTTGTAGTTAGGCCGCGCAAATGATTAAAAGGCACGTGCGAGTTCTACGGGTGCTGGCTCTATGCGCGGTCCCTGTCTGGTTCGTTCTGCTCTTCCGGTACGGCATGGCCCCGGAACAGCATGAGACGTTGCTACTACTAGGTGGGGCGGGCTTTATCGCCGCGCTCGTAGTGCTCTTCGCAACATTGGCTTATGGGCCATTGGCCTTTCCTCACGGCTCGCGCGAGGTCATGCTTGCAAAAACGTTGCTGGCGGCTCTGTCAATTGGCTTTGTGGTTGTCGCTACTGGTCTTGCGGCTAAGCTGCTCGGGTGGGTCGCGGCCGCAGCCTAACAATTCGTTCAAGCCGACGCCGCTTCGCGACGCGGCTTAACCCAGGTGTTAGGCGCCACAAATAATGCATAATCTCGACTTGCTTCAAAACCAAAACATTGTGTGCTGGATAGGTGTCGAGATGGCGTTCTCAGAAGGAACGGAGAGCACGCCAGTAATCTGGGAGCATCCCTCTATACCTTTTATGCAATTTGATCGGTTAGAAGCGATTCTTGACAATGGAAATGTAGTGAATTTGCTTTCCCGGATTGATGATGGATCAAACTGGTTTGGAATTTATGCCAGAAGCTTGACTTCAAGCCTTTTGAGACTAGAGCCTTATGAAGATGGAAGCATCTTCAGAACAAGATTCGTTTCTGAAATTCCTGCCGGGAAAGTGTCAAGTATCAAAGTTAAATTGGATGATGCTGGAAATGTACTAGAATTTTCTCTATGCATTGGAAGCTCGACCATAAGGATTGTCTCTGGTGAAGTTTATGATAATGAAGATGGGTCATATTGGATTTCTCATGTTGATGAAACCCTTCTTGTTCAGATCACCAGTGGCGCCTAACAATTCGTTCAAGCCGACCCTGTGTCGCAAACGAACACAAACGAACAAGGACAAACGAACAAGGACACCCACTTTTCCTTCGCTCAATGCCTTCCGCTCCTGCCCGCCAGTCTTTAGCGGCTTGGTTTTTATCGCGTTACCGACGCCCACAAGCAATCGCCCACGACGAATCCTCCCTCGCGGGCCTCGCTTCCTCGGTCACGGGTTTCATCCCAGTCGTTCCGCCCACCTCAGACCCTTCAACCACCGCTGCCCGATCCGCTGAGCCAATGCGATCAGCTGTTCCGCGCTGCCGACAGCCCGCCAATAGCCGCTGCCGACCCCGCGCACGCGGGTGGCCCAGCGCGCGGCATCGGTGTCGACCGCGCGCAGGCCGAGCGAACAGGGACACCCACAATTCAGGAAATCCCTACACGCGAGCGGCTGTTTTCCTGACGGATTTCGCCCGACGGGCCGCAGGACCGTGGGGCTCAAGGCGTAGTGTCATGCGCCCTGCTTGATGTTTTGCGAAAAGAACAAACAAGGAGAACAAACAAGGGAGAACAACGAACAAGGACACCCACTTTTTCCTAGCTTGATGCCATGCGCTCCTGCCCGCCAGTCTTTAGCGGCTTGATTTTTATCGCGTTACCGACGCCACAAGCAATCGCCCACGCCGAATCCTCCCTCGCGGGCCTTGTTTCCTCGGTCACGGGTTTCACCCCAGTCGTTCCGCCCACCTCAGACCCTTCAACCACCGCTGCCCGATCTGATGGGCCAATGCGATCAGCTGTTCCGCGCTGCCGACGGCCCGCCAATAGCCGCTGCCGACCCCGCGCATGCGGGTGGTCCAGCGCGCGGCATCGGTGTCGACCGCGCGCAGGCAGGCCGGCGCATCGCCGGTGATCCGGCCGCGCTTGCCGGGAGCGAGTTGTCGCCCGGTCCAGTCCAGCAACTGCAGATAGTCCGCGGTGGTGATCGCCAACGACGGCCTTGGCACGCCGAGGATTGGGGAAAGAGGCATGCCGAGTGTCTGCGGCGTCTTGCCCGCCGTCGCGATGCGCGCGGTCGCACTGGTGTGCGCCGAGGCCTCCAGGCTCTGCGCGATCCCTGCACGCACCGGATTCAGATCGACATACGCCATCGCCGCCAGCAGGGCGCGCTCGTCGCAGAGGCGTTGGGCCTTGAAGCGCCCCTCCCAGAACCGGCCCTTGCAGCGGTCCTCGCGGTTGGCGCGTCGGGCGATGGGCTCCGCCAGGCAGCGCATCAACCAAGACAGATCCGACAGACGGCTGCGGATCAGCCGCAGCCGCTCAGGGTCGTCGATCAATCGCCTGCACTTGGCTTGAACGGCGTTTGCGTCGTCGAACCGCGGCGGAAACAGGCGCACCCAGCGCGCGGCGACCTCCAAGTCCGTCCATCCCGCCACTGCATCGGGCGCGAGCTGCACGACCAGATGGAGGTGGTTGCTCATGACCGCATAGGCGTGGATGGAAATCGCGAAACATTCGGCAAGCAGTCCGAGACGCTCTTCGACCCAGGCCTTGCGATGCTCGAAGGACCGCCCGGTGTAGTCATCATTGCCGCAGAGAAACGCACGTCGCACGCAGCGCTGGACGCAGTGGTAGAGTCCATCGGAACCGCGCGGGACGAGCTGGCTGCGGGCTTGCGTCATGGAATCAGGATGAGGCTTGCAGCGGCCGATATCTGTCAGGAAAACGGCCGTTGGCGTGTAGGGATTTTCTGAATTGTGGGTGTCCTTGCTCTATTGTTCTTCGATCAGTGGCAGGATGTACACGCTTCGCACCGGACAGGCACCATTGCGTATCGCCATCACGCTCGCTCTCATACTCTCAAGCACCTCGTGCGCATCGCCACCCTCGAAGATGGGGGAAGCGGATGTGTCTGCCATGCTGGGGAAAGTCGTGTTGCTGCAGGGAACCTACGTGGGTCCGGGCAAATTCGGCGCCGAATTCGTCACGAGCGAAGGCGTCAGTCTCGTGTTGTACGACGGCGACCCGTCTCCTTTCTCCTTTCCGGGCGGGACGGCCATGTCGGTCGGCGGCCTGCTGTCGTATCAGCCGGCCGTAAATCCCTGCGAAGGCACGCCGGAGGCTCAGGAATGCCCCTACACCGGCATTCCTGCCTATTTGTATATTCGGAAAGCGCGCATTCGCGCCCTGGATCGTTCCTCGGGGAATTGAAAACTGTCGCGCGCAGGCGCGAAGTGTCGCGCTCACTCCTTGAGGCCCATCGAAACTGATCCCCATCGTGCATGACGCCTTTGGCTGATACGCCCTACCGAACCGAATACCTCCACAGACTGCAGGACACCCGATGGACAACGAACACCCCTCACCCTCGCTGCACGGCGCCTGCCACTGCGGAGCGGTCCGACTCTCGCTGCCCGAGGCGCCCGACACGGCGACGAGCTGCAACTGTTCGCTATGCCGACGCACACGATGCATCTGGGCCTACTACGCGCTTGGCTCGGTGTCTATTCACGGCCACCCCGAACACACGGAAAGCTATGTCTGGGGCGACCGCAGTCTGAGGAATTTCCGCTGCAAAACCTGCGGCATGGTCACCCACTGGGAGCCGATCGAACCCACGCCCGGCGCCCGCCACGGCGTGAACCTGTGCAACTTCGACCCCCTGCTTCTGGATGCCGTCGTCGTTCGGCGCTTCGACGGGGCGGACACCTGGACATTCCTCGATTGATGCGAGGCTGCCCCGAAGGGACATTTGGCCATGTCGATGCGAACGCTTTCGACGCGGCATGGGACAGTGTCGCGCAGGGGCGGAAATCAAAGACTAAGGACACCCGCCATAGGTCACCAGTCACAACGCCATAGGCTTCCCTCATGTCTCCCTCAGGCATCACCCTCTTCGACATCTGCCGTCATGCGGCTTCAGCGCTGGGCGATGGCATGCAGGCCGAAGACGTTCTGGAGGATCTCGCCGTGATCCGCGGCCGCAGCCATTGGGGCGATGCGCGGGCAGGATGGCTGTACACACCAGATGACACGCCTCGGCCGCTCGCGCCGGAGATGCGCTTCGAAGACAACCATATGTGTCTGGATTACATCGGTCATGCGCCGATCGCCCTGTTGTTTTTCTTTGAGACGGAAGCAGGACTGATCGAGCACATTCTTGGTGATAGCGGATATTTCAATCCTTTCACAACGCTCATCATCGCCTTTCGCCATGGATTGCCGGCACCGTTCCTATGCACGTACGCTGATGACGACGGACAAGCACACATCTTCCACAAGCAACCCGATGAGGTGTTGGACGACACCTTGCATCGCATGTACCCGAAGCGCAGGCTGGAGTGGACGGCGCATCTTGTGGATAAGGACAGATAAGTCGTCGATGCGGCATCAGGACAACACCCGCCCGCAGCACACTCCACCGCAATGAGCCCATGCATGCGACACGTCATCTTTGATGCCGGCCCTTGGCCCAGGCATGGAATTTTGCTCAGGTGGATCATTAACTTCCTGACCATCATCATTCCGAAGGCAAACCCTGATTTCGACGAGGCCTATGCGCAAGCCGTCCGCTGGTGGCTCGAAATCGACGCCAACGGAAGCACGAACCGCGAAATCGCCTTCGATGCCGATGGCCGCGTCGTCGCCATCGGTCCGTTCGGGAACAACGTCGGCATGTTCACCGACATCGAAGGCTGCCCCGAAGGGACATATGGCCATGTCGATGCGAACGCATTCGACGCGGCATGGGACAGTGTCGCGCTGGGGCGGGAGTGAGCTGGACGCAAGCCGCATAAAAAAGAAAACCCCGGGATCCCGGGGTTTTCTGTTCGCTCACGATGGGCGGTGGCGCTTACCAGACCACTTCCGCCATCGAGCAGTTCAGGCCAGAGCCGATGCCGAGCAGGGCGATGCGGTTGCCCTTCTTCAGGCGGCCCATCTCGC
>ERZ1066122.375-NODE-375-length-47511-cov-9.473238_pt1 | contig 47511 bp, 32 predicted proteins | sample MGYA00382769_ERZ1066122 | MGnify/ENA primary metagenome ERZ1066122 (study PRJEB33369, sample SAMEA5778352) | biofilm metagenome | biome: Industrial cooling water; feature: Water cooling tower basin; material: Biofilm | place: United Arab Emirates | collected... | reverse complement strand
CCTCGGTGCGGATCATCTGCGCCATCGTCTTGAGCTCCTGCATCCCTTTGCGGACGCGGGTGCCGGCGGCGGCGTTCTGCTTGTCATAGAACTTTTCGAAATCGCTTTCGAGGGCCATCACGAGGTCTTTCAGTTTCGGAAAGTGGCTCATCGGGTGAACTTGGGGGGGTTAAAATTGAAAAAGAAGGGGAAAACCGGGCGAAATATACTCGCTTTTCGGCCCGCACAAGCGTTTGGGGGCGCTTTTCAGCGAAAAAAGTGCGTAAACGGTCGTTTTTCGCCGTTAACGGCGGCAAAAACGCCCCTGTTTCGCCGGAAAAGCGGTTTTCGGCGGTTCCCAAATTTTCCTCAACCCCCGACGCCCGACCGGGTAGGGTCGGGCGTCGTTCGAGGGAAGTCGGCGCGGCCACGCACCAACGCGGCCGGTCAGGCGTTGGCGGAGCCTACACCATCGTCGGCTGCTTCGAGTAGAGGCCTTTGTCGAGCTTGGCCGCCACCTTCTCGAACGCGGCGATGGTGCGCTCCACGTCGTCGAGGGTGTGGACGGCCGTCGGAATCAGGCGGAGCATAATCACGTCTTTCGGCACCACCGGGTACACCACGATGGAGCAGAAGATGCCGTGGTTCTCGCGCAGGTCGAGCGTGAGCTGCGTGGCGTCCGGGATTTGGCCGTTGAGGAACACCGGCGTCACCGGCGACTGCGTGTTGCCCAGATTGAAGCCTTTGGCGCGCAGGCCGCTTTGCAGCGCGTTGACGATGGTCCAGAGGTTGTCTTTCAGCTCGGGCTTCGAGCGGAGCAGCTCGAGGCGCTTCAAGGCGCCCACCACGAGCGGCATCGGCAGCGATTTGGCGAAAATCTGCGACCGCATATTGTAGCGCAGATATTCGATGATGCTCTCATCGCCCGACACGAACGCGCCGATGCTCGCCATCGACTTGGCGAACGTCGAGAAGTAGAGGTCGATGCCGGCCTGCGCGCCCAGGTGCTCGCCGGTGCCCGCGCCGGTGGCGCCCATCGTGCCGAAGCCGTGCGCGTCATCGACGAACAGGCGGAATTCATACTCCTCTTTCAGCTTCCCGATTTCGTCGAGCTTGCCGAGGTCGCCCGACATTCCGAACACGCCTTCGGTAATGACGAGGATGCCGCCGCCGGTTTCGTCGGTGAGGCGCTTGGCGCGGTCGAGCGAGGTGCGGAGCTTGGCGATGTCGTTGTGCGGGTACACGAACCGCTTGCCCTGGTGCAGGCGCACACCGTCGATGATGCAGGCGTGGGCTTCGGAATCGTACACGATTACGTCGTGGCGGTTCACGATGGCGTCGATGATCGACACTACGCCCTGATAGCCGAAGTTGAGCAGCAGCGTATCCTGCTTGCCGATGAAATCGGACAGCTCCGATTCAAGCTGCTCGTGGAGGGTCGAGTTGCCGCTCATCATCCGGGCGCCCATCGGGTAGGCCATCCCCCACTGGGCGGCGGCCTCGGCGTCGGTCTGGCGCACCTCGGGGTGGTTGGCGAGGCCGATGTAGTTGTTGAGGCTCCACGTCAGCACTTCCTTGCCGCGGAACATCATCCGGGGCTTGATCTCACCTTCGAGCTTGGGAAAGGTGAAGTAGCCGTGGGCGTAGTGCGAGTGCGAGCCGAGCGGGCCGCGATTGCGGGCGATTTTATCGAAAAGATCCATTCTGGCTGGGGGACGTGGGAGTCGAAAAGACTGATCGCCGGGCAGTGCGTTGGGCCACGGCGTTTACAAAAGTACCGCCGCGCCCTGTTTTACCATTTCACGCGCGTAGTTTTGCCCAATGCCGCCGATTCGCTCGCTCTCGGAGCTTGATCCTGATGGATTCTATACCTACGCCGATTACTGCGCGTGGCAGTTTGAGGGCTGGGAGGAAATCATCGACGGCCGCCTGACGCCCCGGCGCGGCTACTGGGGCACGGCGCACGCCCGCACGGCCGGCAATCTGCTACGGCAGCTCTGGCACCACGCTGATGAAGACGTCCTGGCTCCACACGATGCCGACGGCCTTCATATGATTGCCGTAGCGTTGGGCGGCCCGTTAAGCGCCACCGTGGTAGTGCCGGACTATGTTATCTGGCGCAAGCCGCTGCCGCCAAGCGCACACGATTACTTTGAGGGTGTGCCCCTGTGGCTCATCGAAATCACCAAACCCGGCAGCGAACACCTCGATTGGGTCGTGAAGCACCGCCTCTACGAACGCTCCGGCGTGGAGGAATACTGGATTATCTCCCCTGAGTCGAAAACCGTCACTACCTACCACCTTAGCAACGGCCGCTACGAGCTGACTGGCGAATGGTGGGAGGCCGGGCAGATTCCGAGCTCCTCGCTGCCGGGGGTAGTGGTGGAGTGGGAGGCGCTTTTTCCGGCAGATAAGTATGCAACACCGTAGAGACGCATCTTTGCGTCTCCGCCGCACGGCACCCCCCGCCCGCCACTACCTAACCGGCGCAGCCTAACCGCCGGAGACGCAAAGATGCGTCTCTACGATATTGCCACTCCCTTGAAAAAAATCTCCAAGCTCCTCGTCGCCAATCGTGGCGAAATTGCCCTGCGCGTGATGCGCTCTGCCCGCGAAATGGGCATCCATACGGTGGCCATTTATTCCGAAGCCGACCGCACCGCGCCGCACGTGCGCTATGCCGATGAAGCCGTGTGCGTCGGCCCGCCGCCGAGCGCGCAGAGCTACCTGCGGGGCGATTTCATCATCAGTGAGTGCCTGCGCCTCGGTGTCGATGCGATTCACCCCGGCTATGGGTTTTTGAGCGAGAATGCCGGTTTCGCGCGGGCCGTGAAGGAGGCAGGACTGACGCTGGTCGGCCCCTCGCCCGAGGCGATGGAGGTGATGGGGTCGAAACTCGGCGCCAAAGCCGCCGTAGCGAAGTTCGCCGTGCCGATGGTGCCCGGCACCGAAGCCGCCCTGCGCGACGTGGCCGAAGCCCGCGAAGTGGCCCAGAAAGTCGGTTTCCCGATCCTGATCAAAGCCTCGGCCGGCGGCGGCGGCAAAGGGATGCGCGTCGTGCAGAACCTCGACGAGCTGGAAGAGCAGATGAATCTGGCGATTTCGGAAGCCGTGTCGTCGTTCGGCGACGGCGCTGTCTTCATCGAGAAGTACGTCGGCAAGCCGCGCCATATCGAAGTACAAGTACTTGGCGATGAACACGGTAACGTGGTGCATCTCTTCGAGCGCGAATGCTCGATTCAGCGGCGCCACCAGAAAGTGGTGGAGGAAGCGCCGAGCGCCGTGCTCACGCCGGAGCTGCGCGCCGCCATCGGCGATGCCGCCGTGCGCGTAGCCAAAGCCTGCGATTACACCAACGCCGGCACCGTAGAATTTCTGCTTGATGAAAAGCTCAACTTCTACTTCCTCGAAATGAACACGCGCCTCCAGGTCGAGCACCCCGTCACCGAGATGGTGACGGGCCTCGACCTCGTGAAGCAGCAAATCCGCATCGCCGAAGGCCACCCCCTCCCCTTCCGCCAGGAAGACCTGCAGCTCAACGGCCACGCGATGGAGCTGCGCGTCTATGCCGAAGACCCCACCAACAACTTCCTGCCCGACATCGGCCGCCTCGAAACCTACATCCGCCCGCAAGGCCCCGGTGTGCGCGTGGACGACGGTTTAGAGCAAGGAATGGACATCCCGATCTTCTACGACCCGATGATCGCCAAGCTCGTGACGTGGGGCGAAACCCGCGAAGAAGCGATGGACCGAATGATCCGCGCCGTGGACGAATACCGCATCACCGGCCTGCGCACCACGCTGCCGTTCGGTAAGTTCGTGATGCAGCACCCCGCCTTCCGCAGCGGCGATTTCGATACGCATTTCATCAGCAAACACTACACGCCCGAGATGCTGAACCCCGCGCCCGACGCGCTGGCGGCTGACGTGGCGGCGGTGCTGGCGGCCCGGCTGTTCGCGGGGGCGGGGGCTGAGGCTGGTGCCTCCAATGGCGAGGCGAAGCCGGTGGTGGTGGAGGTTGGAGGGGGGATGTCGGGGTGGCGGCGGATGAGGGGGTAGGCCAAGCGCACTAACTATCAGCCGTGTTACATCCAGATTTGGTTGATCTATTGACACACTGCGTCAATATGGCGACAGAGCTAGTGGAAGAGCAACAAGAATTCTATCCTTTTGGCTACGTCGTTAAAGCTGATGGAGGAGTCGTGAACGTTGCGGTGTATGAAGGCGCTACTCAACCTGAGTCGAAGCAACTGATCGACGTGCTAATTGCTGCATTCCGAAAGAGGGCCGAAGCACGAGAAATCATTGCTTCTGCTATTTGCTGCGACGTATTTGTGACCGAACACGGGAAGAAGCACGATTCTTTCCGCGTCAGTCTCGAACATCGCGATGGAGATTCGTTAAACGTTTTCCTACCCTATGAGCGCTCGCCTACCGGGGAAATTCTACACGGAGAGCTTTCCTCAACTAATACAGTAGCGACCATTTTCAGTTAAGCGGTCATCCAGAAGTTATGCGGTATTTGGTGTTGATTTCAGATGCGATGTCGTTGATTCGCTGGAAGAGCGTCTGCTCGGTCGCATAATCGGCCGGCGCGAGCCAGCAATGCTTGACGTGATGCCAGAGCAGCTCGATTCGGTTGACTTCGGGCGAATAGGGCGGTAAGTAAAACAGCGTTAGCCCGCGTTCGCGCCACGCCGCCAGAGCATCACGCACGGACTGGGCGCGATGAATCGAGGCATTATCCAGCACCAGCACGGTGGGGCCGGCTTGTCTGGCAAGCCATTCGTCCACGGCTTTCACCCACAACTCGGCGGTGAACGCGGTTTCGCTGGTCCAGTAGTGAAAGGTGGCGGTAGCGGTAGCGGTAGCGGTGGCGGTAGCGGTGGCGGTAGCGGTAGCGGTAGCGGTAGCGGTGGCGGTAGCGGTGGCGGTGGTGGTAGCGGTAGCGGTAGCGGTAGCGGTAGCGGTGGCGGTGGCGGTGGCGGGCGGCTCGCGCCAGAACCCCAGCATCGAGTAGCCGCCCTTTCCGCGCACGGCCGGTACGGGTTGCGCCCGCTGCCCGCGTTTCTGCCAGGCGTGGGTGAGCGGGGCCAGGCGCGAGAAGCGGCACTCATCGGTGTACCAGAGCTGCACCCGGCCCGCGCGGGCTTGCTGGCGCACGTAGTGCAGCAGCCGCTGGGCTGCGCGGAAGCGGCCTTCCGGGCGCTGGGCGCGCAGGCACCGCCGCACCCGTTTGTACACGTAGCCCGCTGCGCGCAGCAGCCGGCCCAGTGTTCGCGCCCCCACGGTAACGCCTGCGGCCAGCCACCAGGCCACCAGCCAACGGCGCGAGGGGTCGCAGCACGTCGCCCGCGTCGCTACAAGTTTTTTTTGGCTGTCGGCGCCAGCTTCGGTGGACGCCCCGCGCGCGGGGCGTCGAAGAGCGCGGCCAGCCCGCGGTCTTCCCAAGCGTGAATCCAGCGGCTGATCGTGTCGCGGTCGCGGCCGTAGTGACGGGCCAGTTGCGCCACACTTTGGCCGCGCGCTTGGGCCAGAATCGCGTCCGCGCGCTGGCGAAATCGGTAGCTGCGGGCACCACGGCTAGCGGCCAGGAGCGTGGATGTTTCGTCAGCCGTCAGCAAAAGGGGGTAGAACATCCCCAAATATTACCCCTCTGTAGCAAATGTCCTGAAACTTTTGGTTGACCGCTTAAGGCGAGCCACGGTGGTAAATCGGCCGCGTACTGATTGGGCATCGGTCAGGATGCGAAAGCCTGCGGCTGCGGGGCTGGAGCCCCGCAAATAGCCCGCACGGGGCAGAGCCCCGCGCGACCGCGCGGGATAGGGGTCTATCTGATAGAGCCTGCCACACTTCCTCACGCGGGGCTCCGCCCCGTGTGGCCTATCGGCGGGCTCCAGCCCCGCGCGAGCCGAAGACGAGCCACGGCGGTAAATAGCCGCATACTAATTGGGCATCGGTTGGTATCCGAAAGCCTGCGGCTGCGGGGTTTTACACGGGCGTTCCCCTGGGAGCACCGAGCTCCAGCTCGGCGCCCGCAAGCAGCGCCGAGCCGCGCTGCCGACCTGGCGCGGCGCCGGGCTGGAGCCCGGTGCTCCCAGGCTTCTACACCAAATCGAACACGCTCCGCACCCCCACCTTGCGCGGCGCGATGAAGCCTTCGCCAAACTCGAACCCGCCCAAATGCCCCATCTCGCGGACGCGCGCTTCGAGGAATTGCAGAAACTCCGGCGAGGAGATGTACGTGTTCGGCTCGGTGGCCGCAGGGTCGAAAAACTGCGTGCGGAAGGCGCGGATGGCTTCCACCTTCTGCTCCCAAAAGCCGCTGATATCGACGATGAAATCGGGCGTCAGCAGGCGGTCCTGGATGTAGTGATAGACCAGCCGGGGGCGCCACGGCGCTTGCGGGTTGCCGTCGGCGTCCACGGTCTCGACTTTCCGCAAGCCGCTCAGAAAACAGGCATCGGCCGCGAGCTGCGCGCCGCGCCCGTGGTCGGGGTGGCGGTCAGCGGGGGCGTTGAGGAGCACCACGTCGGGTTGCAGCTCGCGCACTTGCCGGATGATGGCAAGGCGCGAGGGGGCGTCGTTCTCGAAGAAACCGTCCTGCAACCCGAGGTTGCGCCGGACGCTCAGGCCCAGCAGGCGCCCGGCGTCGAGAGCTTCCTGCGCGCGGGTTTCGGGGGTGCCGCGCGTCCCGAGCTGCCCGAGCGTCAGGTCGATGATGCCCGTGCGCTTGCCGCGCGCGGCTTCGGCAAGCAGGGTGCCGCCGCAGCCCAGCTCGGCATCGTCGGGGTGAGAGGCGAAGGCGAGTAAATCAAGCTTCATAAAAAATACATATAAAATCCACGTTGGAACATCCGCGTTCATCCGCGTTCCATCGTGGTGATTGGCTACGCGGATGAACGCGGATGTTCCAACGCGGATTTTTCACCGCAACCGCAGATTCCGCCCCAGCCGCAGCGTAGTGGTCGGCGTAATCCCATTCAACCGGCAGAGCTGCGCGATGCTCACGTGGTACCGGCGCGAGATTTTCCCCAGAATATCGCCCTGCCGCACCTTGTGGTAGGCCACGTTGCGCCCGCCCCTGAGCTGCCCCGGCCGGGCCGTGCGCGCGGCGCGATGGAAGTAGTTGAAGAGGCCGGCCGTGACGTCGAGCGACTCCCGGCTCAGGCGGTTGCGGCCGAAGTCGTAGATGGTGCCGGGGTCGAAGGGGTTGCCTTCGTAGCGCGTCTCGTAGTGCAGGTGCGAGCCGGTGGAGCGGCCCGTCGAGCCGCCCAGCCCGATGGGCTGCCCGGCCGTCACGAACTGGCCCACCTTCACGAGCACCTTGCTCATATGGCCGTAGAGCGTTTCGAGGCCGTTGTAGTGGCGCAGCACGAGGTGCATTCCGTAGCCCGAGCCGTCCCAGTTCGAGACCCGAATCACGCCGTCGAACGCCGCCCGGATGGTGTCGCCGGTCTCGCAGTCGATGTCGTCGCCGTAGTGCCAGCGGCCCCAGCGCGGCCCGAAGCCCGATGTGGTAGGCGTCGTGCGGAGCGGCATCACCGCCAGCCGCCCGCGCGCCGAATCCACGAGCGTCAGATGCACGGTGTCCTTGAGCTCGCGGCCGTCCACGCGGTAGGGGTTGATGTAGCGCGAGTCCCAGATAGCGTAGTAACCGGCCACCTTGATCCACGTCGAATCGACGAGCACTTCGCTGCTCATCTCCACGATCTGCTGCTCGCCGATACCCAGATCGAGCGTCGAGGTATCGGTGTTGACGATGTTGAGTTCGCGCGCCGGGTTGAAGTACACCGACTCCGTCGCGTCCGACGAATCTTCGGGCATCTGCTCGATCCGCACTTCCACGGTGGTGTCGGGCTTGACGTACCGCATCTTCGGCGCCGCAGGTTGGTAAAAATCGCTCCGCGCCGAGCGCGGCGTGGCCACCGGAATCGGGCCGGGCGGCGGCGCCGACACCTTCGGCACCGCCGGGCGGTGGTACGTGGTGTGCCGCCGCACCCGGCTACGCTTGCGGCGCCGCTTGCGCGATTGCGCGTCGGCGTCGGGGGCGCTCGTCAGGAGCACCAGCAGCGCCAGCAACGCGGTCAGGAAGTATCGGAAAGAAAGTGAACGCAAATCGAAACAAACTAAAAAACTCCCCTTCCCGGATGGGGAGGGGCTCGGGCTGGGGCGACCACGGCGGTTAGGTAATGTATGTGCGTTACTTAACCGCCGTTACGTTAACCGCCGTTGCCCAACCGCGTTGCCCCACCCCGGCCCTGCGGGCCACCCCTCCCCATCCGGGGAGGGGAGTTCGGAATTAGTGCGCCCCGCGCGCCGCCAGAAACCGCTCGGCATCCAGCGCGGCCATACAGCCGGTGCCGGCGGCCGTCACGGCCTGGCGGTACACGTAGTCCTGCACGTCGCCGCAGGCGAAGACGCCATCGACGTTGGTTTTGCTCGTGCCGGGGATGGTTTTGAGATAGCCGTTCTCATCGTGCTCGACGTAAGGCTGGAAGATGGCCGAGTTCGGCTCGTGCCCGATGGCCACGAAGAAGCCCGTGACGGGGATTACTTCCTCCTGCCCCGTCTGGCGGTTGCACACGCGGACGCCTTCCACGCCGTGCTCGCCGAGGATTTCCTCGGTGGTGGTGTGCCAGCGGATGTCAATCTTCGGGTTGTTCTGCACGCGCTCCTGCATAATCTTCGACGCCTTCATCTCGCCCTTGCGGATGAGCATATAGACCTTCGAGCACAGGTTGGCGAGGTAGGTTGCCTCTTCGCAGGCCGTGTCGCCGGCGCCGACGATGGCCACGTCCTGGTTGCGGTAGAAGAAGCCGTCGCACACGGCGCAGGCGCTCACGCCCGAGCCGTTGAGGCGGGCTTCACTTTCCAGCCCCAGCCACTTGGCCGACGCGCCCGTCGAGATGATGACGGCGTTGGCTTCGATGACGTGCTGTTCGTCAATCGTGACCCGGTGCGGGTACGACGAGAAATCCACGCTCGTGGCCAGGCCCGTCCGCACGTCGGTGCCGAAACGCTCGGCTTGCTGTTTCAGGTCTTCCATCATCTCCGGCCCCATAATGCCTTTGGGGTAGCCGGGGAAGTTCTCGACGTCGTTGGTGATCATCAGTTGGCCGCCGGGCTGGAGGCCCTGATACAGCACCGGTTTGAGGTTGGCGCGGGCGGCGTAGATGGCGGCCGTGTAACCCGCCGGGCCGGAGCCGATGATGAGGAGGTTGACTTTTTCCATTGGGTGGTTGATGGGAGGCAATGCCGGGTGATGGCTCGCGGATGACGCGGATGTTCCACCGCGGATTTTCGCGGATTTACGCTGGGAAGCGGGCCGCGTATTCGCGCAGGCCGGCATCGTCGGCGTCGGGCGTTCCGTAGGCGTCGGCGTCGGTCAGGTGGCCGTCGAGGTCGGAGACGCGCGTGAGCATCCGGCCGCGCCGGAACACCAGTTGCAGGCCGTGCTCGTGCTCCCAGTCGCAGTTGCAATCGACCTGCACGTACACGTCGCGGTCGAGGGCGCCGGGGTGCGCGGGGCGACGCACGACATAGACTTCCGTCGGATGCACGTAGCGCCAGATGCTGTCGGGGGTGTCGTCATCGACGTCGAGCGGGTCGAGGTCGCTCGCGTCGAGCATCTCCTGATAGTTCTGCTGAATGCGCGTGGAGGCAGCCCGGCGGTCGGTGGTGGTGAGGCGGCGGAAGGCTTCCAGCGCCTCGTCGGCCTCGGCCGTGAAGGCGGCTTCGGTGCCCGCCTCCACGTCCATAAACGTGACGCCGAGCGGCAGGCCGTCGAAAAACGGCATTCCGATGGGCGATTCGGCTACGAACCAATCCGCGAAAGAGTGGTCCTGGGTGAGGGTACCGAGTACCCGGCTGTGCAGCTCCATTCGGTAGATGGTAATCGGTGGGCGGCCGGCGGGTGAGTGCGATGATTGGGTTGTCGCCGGCACCGAGACGGTGCCGGTTGCAGGTTGGCGCTACCACCGGCACCGAGACGGTGCCGGCGACGGCCCAACCGCCGATCAGCAACGCAGGCAGCAAAAAACCCCGGCTTTTCGGCCAGGGTTTTCTCAATCGGACGTCGCAAAAATAGAGCGCCTACCCCAGATACGGCTTCAACGCCTTCGAGCGCGAGGTGTGGCGCAGGCGGCGAATGGCCTTCTCCTTGATCTGCCGCACTCGCTCGCGCGTCAGCGCGAACTTCTCGCCGATCTCTTCCAGGGTCAGGGCGTGCTCGCCGTTGAGGCCGAAGTAGAGCGTGATGACGTCGCCCTCGCGCTTGGTGAGGGTGCTCAGCGCGCGCTGCACTTCCTTGCGGAGCGAGTCGGACATCAGGCCCTGGTCGGGTGCCTCTTCGTCTTCGTCTTCGAGCACGTCGAGCAGGCGGTTTTCCTCGCCCTGCACGAACGGCGCGTCCACGGACACGTGGCGGCCCGAGATTTTGAGCGTGTCCACGACTTCCGACGTCGTGAGCTCCAGCACCTCGGCGATTTCTTCCGGGCTAGGCTCGCGCTCGAACTTCTGCTCGAGCTCCGAGAACGACTTGCTGATTTTGTTGAGCGAACCGACCCGATTCAGCGGCAGGCGCACGATGCGCGACTGCTCGGCCAGCGCCTGTAGAATCGACTGGCGAATCCACCACACGGCGTACGAGATGAACTTGAAGCCGCGCGTCTCGTCGAAGCGCTTGGCGGCTTTGATGAGGCCGAGGTTGCCCTCGTTGATGAGGTCGCCGAGCGAAAGGCCCTGGTTCTGGTACTGCTTCGCTACCGACACCACGAAGCGCAGGTTGGCTTTGGTGAGCTTTTCGAGCGCAATCTGGTCGCCGTCCCGAATCCGCTGGGCCAGCGTCACTTCCTCGTCGGGGGTGAGCAGGTCCACTTTGCCGATCTCCTGCAGGTACTTGTCCAGCGACTGGCTTTCCCGGTTGGTGATCTGCTTGCTGATTTTTAATTGTCTCATCGGGGGAGAGTGGGATGGTACGAGTTACTCGGTAAGAGGCCGAATTTCGTGAAAAACAAATTGAGTCAGGACGGAGCGACGAACGGGCCGCAGTGGGCAAAAGTTCGGCGCGTTGATAGCAGCGCAGCGCGGATGTAACCGTAGGGGCGGGCCTTGTGCCCGCCCGCGCACGGGGCCGCGCAAGAGTGCCTTGGGGCCGTGCGGGCGGGCACAAGGCCCGCCCCTACGATTCCGTGAATATGCGCCGCCGAACCGCCTACCGCCGCTCGCGGTTGAAACCGTTGGAGCCACGGTCGCCGCTGCCGTCGCGCGGGCCCCGGTCTTCGCGCGGGGGCCGCGCGGGGCGCTCGCCCCGGTCTTCGCGCGGGGCGCGCTCCACGTAGCCTTCCGGCTTGGGCAGCAGGGCTTTGGCCGAGAGGCGGAACTTGCCGGTCTTCTTATCGACGTCGAGCAGCTTCACGTTGATGTCCTGCCCGACTTCGAGCTTGCCCTCCAGCGAGTCGAGGCGGTCGTAGCTCACTTCGGAGATGTGGAGCAGGCCGTCTTTGCCGGGCATAAACTCCACGAACGCGCCGTAGGGCTGAATCGAGCGCACTTTGCCGACGTAGGTCTCCCCTACTTCCGGCGTGGCCGCGATGATGCGGATGCGCGCGATGGCGTCGTTCATCGAGTCGGCGTTGGTGGCAAACACCGTGACGTGGCCTTTGTCGTCGATTTCCTCGATGTTGATGGTGGCGCCGGTGTCTTTCTGCATCTGCTGAATCACCTTGCCGCCCGGCCCGATGACGGCGCCGATGTACTCCTTATCGATCAGAAGCTTGAACGAGCGCGGCGCGTGGGGCTTCAAGTCGGCCGCGGGCGCCGAGATGGTTTTGGCCATCTCAGCGAGGATGTGCAGCCGCCCGCGCTTGGCCTGTTCGAGCGCCTGCGTCATAATGTCGTAGCTCAGACCCGCGATCTTAATGTCCATCTGGCAGGCGGTAATACCATCGACGGTACCCGTCACCTTGAAGTCCATATCGCCGAGGTGGTCTTCGTCGCCGAGGATGTCGCTGAGCACGGCGTAGGTGCCGGCTTCGGTATCGCCCACGAGGCCCATCGCGATGCCCGCCACGGCTTTACGGATTTTGATGCCCGCATCCATCAGCGCCAGCGAACCGGCGCAGACGGTGGCCATCGACGACGAGCCGTTCGATTCGAGGATATCCGACACGATGCGGATCGTGTAGGGGTTTTCGATTTCGGCGGGCATCACCTGCTTGAGCGAGCGCAGCGCCAGGTTGCCGTGGCCCACTTCGCGGCGGCCGGGGCCGCGCGAGGGCTTCACCTCGCCCGTGCTGAAGGCGGGGAAGTTGTAGTGCAGCAGGAACCTGGAGTAGCCCTCGTACATCGCGCCGTCCACGATCTGCTCGTCCTGCTTGGTGCCGAGCGTGACGGTGGTGAGGCTCTGCGTCTCGCCGCGCGTAAACACGGCCGAGCCGTGGGCGCCGGGCAGGTAGTTGACTTCCGACCAGATCGGGCGGATTTCGTCGAGCTTGCGGCCGTCGAGGCGCACACGGTCCTGCATCATCATCTCGCGGATGGCCTTCTTCTCGGCGCTCGAATAGTAGCGCATCGCCATTGCCATATCGACGTCGGCATCGGGGAAACGGGCGGCGAGGGCTTCCTTGTAGGCGGCCTTCACTTCCGCGAAACCGGCTTTGCGGAGCGCCTTGTTGTCGTTGCCGAGCGCGGCTACGGCGCGGGCCTTCGCGTACACCTGCTCGTGGGCAAAGGCTTTGAGGTCGGCGTCCTGCGGGTACTGCGGGTAGGCGCGGCGCGGGCGCTCGGTGGCGCCCACGGCGTCGGCCAGCTCGCGCTGCAGGCGGCAATGCTTCTTGATTTCCTCGTGCGCCACGCGGATGGCGTCGAGCATCTCGGCTTCCTGCACTTCCTTCATCTCGCCTTCCACCATCATTACGGCGTCTTCGGAGGCGCCGACGATGAGGTCGATGTCGGCGCGCTCCTGGTCGGCGCGCAGCGGGTTGATGACGAACTTACCATCCACGCGCGCCACGCGCACTTCGGAGATGGGGCCGTTGAAGGGAATGTCGGTGATGGCGAGCGCGGCCGACGCGGCCAGCGCGGCGAGCGCATCGGGCAGGATGTCCTGATCGGCCGAAATCAGCGAAATCAGCACCTGCACTTCGTAGTGATAATCCTTCGGGAAGAGCGGGCGCAGTACGCGGTCCACGAGGCGCGAAATCAGAATCTCGTAATCCGACAGGCGCGACTCGCGGCGCTGGAACGAGCCGGGAATCTTGCCCGCCGACGCGAATTTTTCCTGATAATCGACCGACAGCGGCAAAAAGTCGATGCCTTCGCGCTGCGACGGCGCCGACACTACCGTGGCGAGCAGCATCGTGCCGCCGAGCTTCACGACGACGGCGCCGTCGGCCTGCTTGGCGAGCTTACCGGTTTCGATCTCGATCACGCGCCCATCGGGCAGCGGGATGTGTTTGGTGACAACGTTCAAGGATGCGGGCATTTGCGGAAAGGAGGTGCCGCCGTTCGGCACCGGCGTGGAATGGAAAAATGGGGAAAGCGGACGGCTGCGCTTCTGAATTGCCACGCAGCGGTGTATCAGGATGGTTTGGGCATCGTAGGGGCGGGCCTTGTGCCCGCCCGCACGGCGGCATTCACGGCCGGGGCACAAGGCGCGGGCGGGCACAAGGCGCGGGCGGGCACAAGGCCCGCCCCTACTTGCCGGCGTCCCGCGCTACGTCGTGGCGGGCCGCACCGGCCAAAAAAAAGGCAGGGAACCGCCCCCTGTCAGAGTGGTTCCCTGCCCTCGACGCCGGGCGGTTACTTACGGATGCCCAGCTCGGCGATGATGGCGCGGTAGCGGTTGATCTCCGTGTTCATCAAGTGATTGAGGAGACGGCGGCGCTTACCCACGAGCTTGAGCAGACCCAGGCGGGTCGAGTGGTCTTTCTTGTGGGTTTTGAGGTGGTCGGTGAGCTGCGAGATGCGCGTGGTGAAGAGCGCAATCTGCGATTCAGCAGACCCCGTGTCGGTGGCGGTTTTGCTGAGGCTGTGTTTGGCGAAGATCTCTTGCTTCGCGGCGGGATTGAGGGACATCGGCAGATAGGAAGGTCCGGCTAGGCGGCCCCGTCTGGGATTGAAAATGAAAAAAACTGAACGTGGTTCGGAGCGGGCAGGCGCTGGGCACACCGCTGCCGGGCCGCAAAGGTAGGCAGGAAAGCTGAGGGGGGCAAGGGTGGGGCGTACAGCCGGGGGGAAGGATACTCAGAAGTAGTTAGGTGCTGGTCTGTAATTAACCCAAGTTGCGGGTTATTGAAGCGGCTTGAGGGGCAGTGGCCGGGGTAGAGACGCATCCTTGCGTCTCCGCCGCCCGGCGCCGCTGTGTCGGTGCGCGACTACCTGAAATGGCAGAGCGTCTGCGCTGCCCGGCGCCGCTGCCTGGCATAACCGCCGCAGCCGCAAAGAGGCGTCTCTACGAGGACGTAACCAGACCCGAAAACCGCTGTAGGCGCAGGCCATTCGCGCCCTAATCCGCAACCTGGGTTATATAGCTGCCCCGGCTGCTTCATATGGCAGTCGGGGCAGCTTTCTATTAAGCGCCTTAAACCGGTATCGAGCAGCGACAGGGGCGTTTGCCCGTTCAGGACCGCCAGCGGGCGCCGCAACCACCGGTTGAACGTACCCTGATTCGGTGAAGAGGGCCGTACCCACCTACCGATGCCCCCGGAGACCAGCACCGTCTGTGAGCTGCGCTAACGACTCAACCGGCTTGTACTGTACGCCGTCGGCGGTGAACAACGCAAAGTGGGCTTTACCACACGCAATCTTATCCTGCTCGGTTGGGCGCAGCTTCTGCCATTCCAGGTCGCTCTTGGTTTCGGCGACGAAGTAGATGCGCGCGTCGCGCGCGAAGAGCACGGCCCAGTCGGGCAGGTAATGGCCCAGCGGCGTGGGGATGCAGAAGCCGCGGGGCAGCTTGAAGAAGAACTTGACGTTTTCGTCAATCTCACACTCCTGCGCGAACGTGCGCTCCGTACCGCTATCGACGGGCGTGTAGGTGTAGATCGTGCGCTCGGGGTTGACCGTGTGCTCGACCAGGCTGCTGACGTACCGCTCAATTTCTTCATCCTTGAACACCTGCATCTCGTACTCGGCGCCGGCGATGCGCTCGTATCTGATGCCCGCGACCTGTAAGGCGTCGAGGTTGCGGCGGATGGCGGCCACTACCGTATCCAGAAACATTTGCGGGTTGATGAGCAGCTCGCCTACCCGCTCCGACTCTCGCAGGATACGGAAGATGGTGGGCCGGGCAACCTCTACCCGCTCCTGGATGTAGGCGTACACGTCGGGCAGGGGTACGGGGCCGGCCTCGGCGTCGCGGTCGCTTCTGGCGACGGCTTTGCCCGTGATGCCGTGCTCGCCGTAGCTCAGCTCTTTTTTGAGGGCGCGCAGCTTGGGCCGCACGGTGGCGGTGCTGGCAGCGTGGTCGCGCAGGTCGTTGGCGGTGGCGGCTACGAGGGCGTCGGAATCCAGCTCGACGCGGTAGCGGGTGCGGTGCTTGATGCGGTCCCAGATGTCGAAGAACAGCGGACAGTTTTCGCGGGTCAACTCTTTGCGCAGCCGTACCCGCTCGCGCGGCCGGTCGGCGGGCTTGATGCGGTCTTGGAACTCGACGCCGGTTTCTGCTTCGATTTCCGCCTGCAGCGCCTTGGCAAACGTTTCGTAGCTCTCGTTCGCGATGACGGTCAGAACGTTGACTTCCTTGTCCTGCACCCGCCGGCCGGTGCGGTCGACGGGCAGGCGCAACCCGCGCCCGATCTGCTGCCGCTTGCGGGTTTCGCTCTGCGTCTGGTTGATGGTGCAAATCTGGAAGACGTTGGGGTTGTCCCAGCCTTCGCTCAGGGCCGAATGCGAAAAGATGAACTGCACCGGCTCGGCCGCGTCGAGCAGCAGCTCCTTTTTCTGCATAATCAGCTCGTAGGTGCTGCGGTCGGCCTGGGTGTCGCCTTTGGTGTCTTTGGGGCCGGTCTTTTTGTCCTGCGAGAAATAGCCGTCGTGTACGTCGTGCGCCGCGAACGGTACCAGCCCGGTGTTGTGCTCTTTGGCGGCTTCGGCGCGGAAGGCGCGCTCAAACACTTCTACCAGCGGGCCGGGGCCGACGGTTTTGGTACCTTCGTCAAAGACGCGGTACGAGGCTACCCGGTCCAGGAAAAACAGGGAGAGCACTTTGATGCCGCGCCCGCGCAGGCGGCGCATCCGGTCGAAGTGCCACTTGATGGTTTGCTCGATCTGAAACTCGATCACCTTCGCCGATACGCCCCCCAACCCGTCGCCGGGGCGCACCAGCCGGCCGCTCGATAGCTCGATGGTTTCCTCGCGCGGGTCGATGCTGTTGACCACGTAGCCATCGCGGTACTGCTCGCGGTAGGCGGAGAGGCGGTAGAGGTCGTCGCCGGGCTTGACGGTAACGTCTTTCGGCGCGGGGCCGCCGCTGTCCTTGTTGACCAGGATGCGGATTTTGGCTTTGACGGTGGTGGTCGTCTGCGAGAAACTCCGCACCTCGACCAGCGCGGCGTTGCCGCCGCCGTCGGCCGTGATGCCGTCTACGGCTATCTGCTTGACCAACCCGAGGTCGTAGGCCTGCACCGGGTTGAGTGAGTACACCTGATTGTAGAGCGCCTTGTGGGTGGCGGAGTAGCGCAGCGTGCAGAGCGGGTTGAGGTCGGCGATGGCGGCCTTGCGCGCGTCGGACTCCATATTCTGCGGCTCGTCGACGATGACGATGGGCCGCACGCCCTGAATGTAGTCGATGGGCCGTACGCCCGACTCGCGCACCTTGCGGATGATGGTGGCGTCGGAAGCGAAGGCGTCGATGTTCAAGACCAGAATCTGCAACGAATCGGCCGTGGCGAACTGGCGCAGCGTGGTGAGCTTGCCCGAATCGTACACGGCCGCATCGACGGGCGGCGCGCCGTAGAGCGCCTGCAGGTGCTCGCGGGTGGCGGTCAGGGCCTGCCACGTGCCTTCACGGATGGCCACGCTCGGCACCACGATGACAAACTTGCGGAAGCCGTAGGTGCGCGACAACTCGTAGATGGTGCGCAGGTAGGTGTAGGTCTTGCCGGTGCCGGTTTCCATCTCTACGGTGAGGTGCGGGCCGTCCAGGGCCTCCGTGACCGTTTTGGTTTTGCCGGTTACGGGGTCGTCGACGGTGCGCTTGTAGGTGAGGGGGGCGAGGGCGGCCGATTCGGGCAGGTGGTTGGCGCGCTGCACGGCGCGCACGTTGTCCAGGAGCTGCTCGGGTGAGAGGGTGAGCTGGTTGGCTACGCCCTGCTCGGTCAGCTCGATGGAGCCGCTGGCGGCGGCGCCGGTGAGGGCCACCGAAAAGGGGGCCTTGCCCAGCGGCTGGCCTTCAAACACGCGCACCACGGCGGCCACACCGGCCAGTTGGTGGGGTTGGCCGGGGTCGAATTGCAGCTTGATCATTGGGTACTACTACAGCGGTTTGGGGGTCTAGTTACGGCATCGTAGAGGCGCATCTTTGCGTCTCCGGCGGTTACGCCAGGCAGCGGGGCCAGGCAGCGGGGCCAGGCAGCGGGGCCAGGCAGCGGGGCCAGGCAGCGGAGACGCAAGGATGCGTCTCTACCGCCAGACCATCGCCGTTTTTTCCCTTCCATCGCCGGCAGCGGAGACGCAAGGATGCGTCTCTACCCCGTCCACTGACCCTGAAGTCGGGCCGGGCGCCCGCTCGGTAGGCAGGGCGAGCGGTGGAGGGGGAGCGCGCGGGCCGGGCGGGGTTAGATGAGTTGCAGCTCGACGCCCGCATCGTGCAGGGTGAGGCGGGCGTTGTTGATGGCTTCGTCGGGGCGGGTGGGGCCGAACAGGCGGCCGGGGACCACCAGCCGCGCGGGCCGGGCGGCGGCGCAGGCGGCGACGACGGCGGCATCGATGGCCGAGAGGGCGAGCCATAACTCGCCGCCCGCCCCGACGACGTGGACCGGCGCGTCGCCGATTTTCCGCACCACGACGGGGGTATCGAGCGGCTGCCCGGCTTTGAGCAGCAGCTCGGCGAGCATCGCGGCCGAGGCGGCGTCGGAGTAGTCGTTGAGCGGCTCCTGAAACAGCTCCAGCTGGCGCAGGGCGGTGGCGGCGTCGGGCACGTCGGCGCGCCAGGGCTTGAAGTTGGAGTACTCGAGGCGGTAGGCGCGGAACCCCAGATCCAGCGCGGCGGGGCCGCCGTCGAGCGGCAGCTTGCCCGCCCCGGCGGCTCGTATCTTCTCTCCTGCTTTGCGGATACGGGCCTGCGTGATGTCGGCGATGGTGCGGTAGCCGGCTCGGTAGGCTTCGGTGTTTTCTTCTACCACTTCCGGCATCTGCACCACAATAAACTTGCGGCTGCCGCCGTCCTGCTGGTTTAGCTCCATTACGGCCTGAGCCGTGGTGCCGGAACCGGCGAAAAAGTCGAGGATGAGGTCGTCTCCTTCAGTTGCCAGGCTGACTAACTCACTGATGACACCACTGGGTTTGGGGTTATCAAAGATGTTCATATTACCTAGTAGTTCTGACATTTCCGCAGACCCCTTTGTATTCAACGGTACGAAGTCCCAAATCGTAGGACGGGTAACACCAGGTTTAACGTCTTGTAGAAATCGTTTCAACTTTGGTCGTCCTTTACCATCTTCTCCCCAAGCTATTTCATTGCGCTCAATAAGCTCCTCAATTTTCCTCTTACTAAACCGCCAATTTCCATTCGAAGACGGCCAGTGTTCTTGTCCAGTATTAGGGTTAACAATTGCAAAATTTAGAGAAGCGACATACCGGCCGCCTTTGACATTCGCCATTAAATCCCCTGCTGCCCAAGATCCTTTGGAATGATTATCGGGGTTTTGATACCGTTCAATCTGTTCTTTTGACCGCTCTTTTAAAAAAATCTTAATTGTTGATATATTTCTAGCAAAGCATAGGACATACTCGTGATTCGCCCCAATTATTTTGTCGTTAGGCGGCGTACTTCTTTTCTTCCAAACTATCTGAGCGATAAAATTCTCCTCCCCAAACACCTCATTCATCAGCATCCGCAGGTTGTGCACTTCGTTGTCATCAATCGACACGAAGATCACCCCGTCTTCGCGCAGCAGGTTGCGGGAGAGGTAGAGGCGGGGCCACATCATCGAGAGCCACGCCGAGTGATACCGGCCGGATTCTTTGCTGTTTTTCTGCCAGAGGTCTTGCTTGTTGAGGAAGCCGGCGTCGTCGGTGAGGCCGGCGCGGCGCAGATACTCTTCCTTGCGCTCGGTGTAGTCGTCGGGGTACACGAACGAGTCGTTGCCGGTGTTGTAGGGCGGGTCGATGTAAATCATCTTCACCTGCCCGTGGTAGGCGTGCTGCAATACGCGGAGCACTTCGAGGTTTTCGCCTTCGATGAAGACGTGTTGGGTGGTATCGAAATCGACGCTGCGGGCGCGGTCGGGCACCAGGGTGGCGGTGGTCTGGCGCTGCACTTCGCGGCGGGCGTCGGCTTTGCCGGCCCAGCTTAGCTCGTAGTGGTTGGGGGCGGCGAGGGCGTCGGCATCGCCGAGGGCGGCGCGGAGGCGGTCGAAGTCAACGCGGCCTTCGGTGAAGGCATCAGGCAGGAGCTGCCGGAGCTGGGCGAGCAGGTCGGCGGTGATGTTGCGGCTGAGGCCATCCATCGGCGAAAGCGGAAAAAGGGAGGTGGAGGTGGAAAAAGGGGTGGCTGCCGCCCCGGCCGGGTGCGGCAGGCCGAACATACTACCCCACACGCAAACCACCCGGCCCCTGCTCTAAAAAAAGCAGCGAGCCGGGCGGCGGCACGTCAGGGGGCGGGCAACAGTCAGTCACACATTAGGCGGGCGGGTTGGGTTGGGCCGGGCGGGCCGACTGGCCGCCGCGGCGGTCGTCCTGGCGGTTGGCCTGACGGAAGCCGCGCACGAACTCGGGGTTATCGTCGGCGAGCAGGCCGACGGCGGGCAGCAGGTCGTTTTTGACGTAGTCGCGGGCGGCGCGCAGGGCCTGTCCGAGCGATTCGCCGAGGGTCCTGGCTTCGTCGCGGGCGGCGCGGGGGGCGCCGGCCACGGCGCCGAACTGCGCGGCGAGCGCCCGGAAGCGGTCGATCTTGGCCGCGTCGTGGTTGTAGTCGGCCAGAGCGCCGGCGGGCAGCGTGTCGAGCAGGGTGAGGGCGCGGCCCAGCAGGCGCTGGAGCGGGCCGGTGGCCATACCGCCGTCTTTGAGGTCGGAGGGGCGGCGCACGGTCATTTCGGCGGCGGTTTGCTGGTGCTGCACGTCGCCGGTGGCGGTGTACCGGGCCTGATGGTAGAGCCGCAGGGCGTTGAGCATCGCGGTGGCGGGCGCGGCCAGGGCGGTGCGCGAGGCGTCTTTGGCTTGCGTGGCGCCGGCGCGCCGGTTGGCGGTGGAGTCGGCGTCGATGTCGGCCACGGGGGCGGCGGGCAGCTTGCTGAGGTGGGCCGCGTAGGCGGCGGCGGCCGCACCGAGGGCGGCCACGCCGGCCACCACGGCCTTGTGCTTGCTGAGGTAGGCGCCCACGTTGTGCAGGCGGGCGAGCAGGTTTTCTTCGCGTTGGTCCATTGTGGTACGTACGGTTTGCGGTGAGCGATAAAAGAGCGCAGGAAGGCGGTAGAGGGGCGGGGCGGCCGACGCGCCCGGTACGGCGGGCCGAATATAGCCCCGAGGGGGCGCCGCCGCGCTCGCGCGGCACCCCTGAAAAGTACAACTCCCGTGTGCAAGGCTCGCGCGGACACTCGCGGCGGCCCGGCGGACGGGTGCGGGCGCCCGGCGGACGGGTGCGAGCCCCGGGCGGACGGGTGCGAGCCCCGGGCGGACGGGTGCGGGCGCCCAGCGGACAGGTGCGAGCCCCGGGCGGATGGGTGCGGGCACCGGGCGGACGGGTGCGGGCGCCCAGCGGGCGGGTGCGGGCGCCCAGCGGGCGGGTGCGAGTAGGATTCTTCCACGTGCGGCGGTTGGGCGGACGAGTGCGGAAGTCGTGCGGACGGGTGCGGAAATCGCCCGGCCGCGCGCGCATCAGCTGCGGCGGTACGGCTCGTCGGCCACCCCCGGCACCTCAAACCAAAACCCGGTGCCCGCCCCTACCCGGCTCTCGGCGCGCAGCTCGCCGCCGAGCTGCCGCACGAAGCGGCGGCACACCACCAGCCCCAGGCCCGTGCCCGACTCGCCGGCCGTGCCGGTGGTGGGCTGCTGCACGTCGTCGGGGGTGTCGCGCAGCAGGTGCGCCAGCGCGTCCGGGGCGATGCCGACGCCCGTGTCGGTCACGCGCAGGCGCAACCGCGCGGGGGTGGTGGCCGCCCCCGCCGTATCGAGCGCCTGCACGGCCACCGTCACCGAGCCGCCGGGCGGCGTGAACTTGATGGCGTTGGCCACGAGGTTGCGGAGCACCGTGGCCAGCAGCGTGGGGTCGGCCCAGGCGGCGGGCAGGGCGGCGGAGGGGTTGTCGGGGAAGGCGGCCACGAGGCGCACCTGCTTGGCGGCGGCCGTGGCGCGGTGCAGGCGCAGGGCCGTCTCGACGAGCGGCACCACGGCCGTGGCGGTGGGCGCGTTGGGTACGCGCCCGTCCTGCAACCGCCCCCAGTGGAGCAGGTTTTCGAGCAGGCCGCTGAGGCGCCCGGCGTCGGCGTCGAGCTCGTCGGCGAGGGCGCGCAGGTCGGCGGCGGTGGTGGCGGCGGGCTGGTCGGCGTAGTGGCGCAGCAGCGGCGCCACCTGCTGAAACCCCGCCACCGGCGAGCGCAGGTCGTGCCCGACAATGCTCATCAGCAGGGTGCGGGTGTGGTCGGCGGCGCGCAGAGCGGCTTCGGAGAGGGCCAGCCGGTGGCGCGAGCGGCGAAGCTGCCAATGCGTCGCCCCCCCGCCGAGCAGCAGCGCCAGCAGCCCCGCCGCGCCGAACGTAAGCGCCGTGCCCCGGCTGCGCTGCCGCTCCACCTCGAGGCGCTGAATGCGGGTTTGCTGCGTGAGGCTGCGGATGGCCTGCTGCTTTTGGGCCGTCTCGAACTCGGTTTGCAGCCGGTTGAGATCGGCGGCCTTGCCCTGCGAGTAGAGCGTGTCGCGCAGGGTTTGCAGGCGCTGTTGCAGGGCGAGGGCGCGCGGGTAGTCGGCCGTGCGGGCGCGGCTCTCGATGACCTCGGGCAGGATGTCGGCCTCCATCGCGGGTACACCCACCAGGCGGGCGTAGCGGTGGGCCTGCTCGCCGTAGCGCACGGCGGCGGCATTGTCGCGGGTGCCGAGGGCGGCACTCGTGAGGATGTGGTAGAGCGTGGCGCCCAGGTCCCATTGAAACGGCGGCAGCTCGGCGCCCCCCCCCCCGATGAGCGCCAGGCCGCGCCGGGCGCAGCTTCCGGCTTCGGCATACTTCTTCTCGGCGAGGGCCACGTCGCCGAGCACCGCCAGACACCGCGCCCGCATAAACGGCCGCTCCGGCGAGTCCGACGGTCCGTCGAGCGCGCGCAGGGTCTCGTCGATGACGGTGCGCGCCTCGGCATAGCGGCCCACGTCTTCCAGGAAAACGCCCCATTCCAGGCCAATCTGGGCCTGCTGCCCGGCGGGGATGTTGCCCTGCCGCGCAATGGCCACGGCCTGCCGGAAGTAGTGTTCGGCCTGCGCCTTGTTGCGGCTGCGGTCCATCGCGCCGGCAATGTCGAGGTTGGCGAAGGCCTGAAAGCGGGCGCTGCCCACGCGCCGGGCCTCGTGCAGCAGGCGTTGGGCCGTCTGGAGGGCCGGTTTTTCCTGCCCGGCGCGCGAGTACGCCACAAACAGGTTGTCGAGCGCGCGCAACAGAAACACCGGCCGCTGCCCGCGCGCCAGCGCCACGGCGCGCAGGCTGCGGCGCAGCGCCTCGGTGGGCGTGGGCATCCGGTGGCTCAGCTCGATGCACAGCACCACCCGCACCGAATCGGGCGTGGCCGGGTGGCGCAGGCGCGCTTCGAGGCTATCGGTGGGCAGGTGAAGCTGGGCGCGCGCGGTCAGACTCAGCCCCACGCTCAGCAGAAAACACAATCGGCGAAATGACGGCATAACATACGGCACGGCCCGCGCGCCCCGGCGCACGGTGCGCCGGGCGAGGGGCCTGGCTGCAAGTTATGGGTGGTGGGTGGTGGGTGGTGGGCCTTTTTTAAATGGTCATCCCCTCCAGCCTGTCATCCTGAGCGGAGCGAAGGACCTTCCCGCTTTCTCGGCCCGCTGCCCCGCTCTGGCCCGACCCTCTGCAACAACGCCCTCCCCCGTTGGCATCCTGAACGGCAACTACCTTCTGCACAGGCTTACCGCTCGTGCGCGCGTTTGCTTCCGCGTCGGGCGTTTCTCAGAGAGACGGGCCAGAGTGAGGCAGCGGGCCTACCTGGCGGGAAGGTCCTTCGCTCCGCTCAGGATGACATTTGATGTATCGTAATATCACCCACCACCCGACACCCACCACCTAGCACCCACCACCTAGCACCCACCACCTAGCCCCCCCTACTCCACCGCCAGCACCAGCCCCTTCAGGTATTCCCCTTCCGGGTGGTAGAAGCTCGGCGCGTGGTCGGCGGGTTGGCCCAGGTAGTGGAGCAGGCGCACGGGGCGGCCCACGTCGAGGGCGGCGGCGCGCACGGTACTCGTGAACAACTCGCGGTCCACCACCTGCGAGCACGAGAACGTGAAGAGCAGCCCGCCCGGCCGGATGCGGCGCAGCGCCTCGGCGTTGAGGCGCCGGTAGCCGGCTTCGGCCCGCTGCCGCGCCGCGCGGCTCTTGGCAAAGGCCGGCGGGTCGAGGATGATGAGGTCGTAGGGGTCGGCCGCGACTTCCGGGCGCCGGAAGAACTCGAACACATCCTGCGCGAACGCGCGGTGCCGGGCGGCGCCCTCAGCGGGGAAGTTGAGCGCCACGTTGGCATCGGTCAGCGCGATGGCGCCCTTTGAGGCATCCACCGAATCGACGTGCGCGGCGCCCCCGGCGAGGGCGTACACCGAAAAGCCGCCCGTGTAGCAAAAGGTGTTGAGCACCCGTCGCCCGCGCGCGTAGTGCCCCACGAGGGCGCGCGAATCGCGCTGGTCGAGGAAGAAGCCCGTTTTCTGGCCCGTGAGCCAGTCGATGCGGAAGCGGTGGCCGTTTTCGAGCACCACGGGGTCGGCGGGCGGCTCTCCGACGAGGTAGCCGTTGGGCGCGGCGGGGTCGGCGGCGGCACCGAGCGTATCGGCGCTCTTGTCGTACACGGCCGTCAGGTAGCGCGGGCCGAGGGCGTCGGCGAGCGCCTGCGCCAGCACCGCGCGGGTGCGGTACATCCCCATCGAGTGGGCTTGCAGCACGGCCGTGCCGGCGTAGTAATCGACGATGAGGCCCGGCAGCCCGTCGCCCTCGGCGTGGATGAGGCGGAAGGCCGTGATCTGCGGGTCGTCCACGAGGCCCAGCGCGCGGCGGCGCTCCCAGGCGGCGCCGAATTTGGCGGCCCAGAACCCGTGGTCGGGCGCGGGCAGGGCCGTGTCGCCAAAGTGAAACACGCGCCCCACGATGGAGCCGTGCGGCTGAAAGTGCGCCAGCCCGAGCGGCGCGCCCCGATGATCGACGACGGCCACCACCTCGCCATCGGCCGGCTCGGCGGGCGCGATGATGCGATCAACGGCACCGGAAAAAATCCACGGATGAAAGCGGCGGACGGAAGCGTCTTTGCCGCGCTGAAGCACGAGCTGCGGAAGGGGAATCACGCCGCAAAGGTCGGCCACCGAGCCGCGTTTGAAAATCCGCGTTGTTTACATCCGCGTTCATCCGCGTACCATTCACGGCACTATGGCACACGGATGAACGCGGATTTTCAAACGCGGATTTTTGCGTCGGTGCGGCGGGCGCGGCGTCGGAGCTGAAACTGGGCGCGGGCCGGGTCGGAGAACAGCGCGGGGGCGGTGAGCGGCTCGTCGTCGGCGGGCTGCACGTGGGCGCACGGGGTGCGCGGCGCCGCCACGGCCAGTTGCTGCGCCGTCAGCACGAACAGCGGCTGCCGGGCACCGGCGCGCAGCAGTGCCGGGCCCCACGTATCGGTCAGCCACTGCATATCGGCAAGGTCGGAGATGAGCAGGTGTTGCAGGTCGATGAGGCACGTCCACGGGCGGTCGGCGGCGGCACCGCGCCGCTCGACGTTCCAGACCGCCAGGGCCTGCTCGAACTGCTGGCGGAGCTTCTCACCGGTCGGGGCAATCCCGAACCACTCGAACAGGAGGCACTCGGCGGCGCAATCGCGCCACACGATCAGGTGCCCGACATCATAAATTCTTTCCATTCAGCGGGTTAGTGCGACAAAGGTCCGCACTGCACCCGACGCTCTCCCGCACTTTTCGACGAACACCCTTCGGCGCTCGACGAACTGCCGGTCTTGCTCGTTAAGCCTACTCGGCGAGTGCCGCCGGCGCCTCCACCGGCGCCGCATCTTCCACTACATCAGTCTCAATCCGCAGATTGTCGATGATGAAGCCCTGCCGCTCGGGCGTGTTCTTGCCCATAAAGTAGCTCAGAATCTGCTGCACCGGCTGCTCGCCGCGCAAAATCACGGGTTCGAGGCGGATATTGTCGCCGATGAACCGGCCGAACTCGTCGGGCGAGATTTCGCCCAGCCCCTTGAAGCGCGTGATTTCCGGCTTCGGCCCGAGCTTTTTGATGGCCGCCTGCTTTTCGCCCTCGTTGTAGCAGTAAATCGTCTGCTTCTTGTTGCGGACGCGGAAGAGCGGCGTTTCGAGGATATAGACGTGGCCGTTCTTCACCAGGTCAGGAAAGAACTGCAGGAAGAAGGTGAGCAGCAGCAGCCGGATGTGCATTCCGTCCACGTCGGCGTCCGTGGCGATCACCACGCGGTTGTAGCGCAGCCCCTCCAGCCCCTCCTCGATGTTGAGGGCGTGCTGCAACAGGTTCAACTCCTCGTTTTCGTACACGATTTTCTTTTTCAACCCGAAGCAGTTGAGCGGCTTGCCGCGCAGGCTGAACACGGCTTCCGTCTCGACGTTGCGCGACTTGGTGATCGAGCCGCTCGCCGAGTCGCCCTCCGTGATGAAGAGCGTCGTGAGGGCCTCCTTTTCCGCTTCTTTTCCTTCGCCGAAGTGCAGGCGGCAATCGCGCAGCTTGCGGTTGTGGAGGTTGGCTTTTTTCGCGCGGTCTTTGGCGAGTTTTTTCACGCCCGCCATATCCTTCCGCTCGCGCTCGCTCTGCTGAATGCGCTTGAGAATGGCCTCCGCCACGAGCGGATTTTTATGCAGGAAATTATCCAGATGCTCCTGCACGAAATCGCCCACCGCACCGCGCACCGTCGGGCCGTCGGGGCCCATATTGATCGAGCCGAGCTTGGTTTTAGTCTGGCTCTCGAATACCGGCTCCTGCACCCGCACCGAAATGGCGCCGATGATGGACGCGCGAATATCCGAAGCGTCAAAATCCTTCTTATAAAAATCGCGCAGCGTCTTCACCACCGCCTCGCGGAAGGCCGCCAGGTGCGTCCCACCCTGCGTGGTGTACTGGCCGTTGACGAACGAGTAATATTCCTCGCCGTACTCGTCGCCGTGCGTGAGCGCAAACTCCACGTCGTCGCCCTTGATGTGAACCACCGGGTAGCGGAGCGTGGTGGGGTCGTTTTTGCGCTCCAGCAAATCGCGCAGGCCGTTTTCGGAGTGGAAGCGGCGCCCGTTGAGCCACAGCGTCAGGCCGGCGTTGAGGTAAGCGTAATTCCAGATCTGGTTTTCGAGGTATTCCGGAATGAAGCGGTAATTCCGAAAAATCGATTCGTCGGGCGTGAACTGCATCAGCGTCCCGTTGCGCTGGGTGGTGGGTTCGAGGGGCTTGTCGGCCACCAGCTCGCCGGCATTGAACTCGGCCACTTTCATCTGGCCGTCGCGGACGCTCTGCACCAGAAAGTGGGTGGAGAGCGCGTTGACGGCCTTCGTGCCGACCCCGTTCAGCCCCACCGACTTCTGGAACGCCTTCGAGTCGTACTTGCCGCCGGTGTTGATCTTGCTCACGCAATCGATCACTTTCCCGAGCGGAATGCCGCGGCCGTAGTCGCGCACCGTGACGCGGTGGTCGGTGATCTTGATTTCGATGGTGCGGCCGTTGCCCATCACGAACTCGTCGATCGAGTTGTCGATGATTTCCTTGACGAGCACGTAAATGCCGTCGTCGGCCGCCGACCCATCGCCGAGCTTGCCGATGTACATCCCCGGCCGCAGGCGGATGTGTTCGCGCCAGTCGAGCGAGCGGATGGAATCTTCGGTGTAGAGCGCTTCTTTACGGGCTTCTTTGGGCGCTTCTTGGGGCGTGGTAGCCATACGGAGGAGTCAGCGAAAAAGGGGCGCCCCCGAGGGGGCTGCCGAGGTGGTCCGGCTCACAAAAATAGCCTTTAAAACGCGATTTGCGGCGTAATCAGGCGGTTTGGGCCGATTCGTGTTGGCACCAGTGCCAAGCTGCTGAGAACTGAGCCGGCGAGGCCGATGGTTCGGCGGCGTTGTGGCCGGCCGCCGGTCCGGGCCTGGCGGTGCTACTTTCGCGCTGCTTCTACTGAATCCGATGGCTCTTCGCATTGAGCTGCGCCGGCAGGGAAACTTCCTGTTTCGGCACCGCAGCTACCTTCCGCTCAGTATCCTGCTGGCCGCGCTGCTGGTGTACGTCGTCAAGGAAAACCGTCCGGCAGGAGTGCCCGACGGTTCCCGGCAGCTCTACGAGCTGGCCTGTTTCGGCGTGTGCGTAGTGGGGCTGCTGATCCGGGTGGTGGCCGTGGGCTACTCGGCCGACCACACTTCGGGGCGCAACACCGGCGCCGGGCAGGTGGCCGACACCATCAACCGCACCGGGCTGTACTCGCAGTGCCGCCACCCGCTCTACGTGGGCAACTTCCTGATGTGGCTCGGGCTGGCCGGCTTCACGGCCAATGGATGGTTTCTGGTGGCGTTCGTGCTGGCTTACTGGCTCTACTACGAGCGCATTATCTACGCCGAGGAAGAATACCTGATCGAGAAGTTCGGCGATGTGTACCTGCGCTGGTCGGCGCACACGCCCGCCGTCATCCCGCGGCTGAGCCACTGGGTGCAGCCGCCGTACAGGTTCAGCTGGCGCAAAGTTATCCGCCAGGAAAAGGCCGGCATCCTGGCGATGTTTGTGGTGGTGGTGGTGTTTCGTGGGGCGGCGCTGCTGCTCGCCGGCCGCCTGCGCCAACTGGAGCCGTACTGGGTGGGTGGCCTGGCGCTGGCGCTGCTATGGTACGGCGCCGTAAAACTCGTGCAGAAGCGCACGACGCTGCTCGCCGACGACCGCGACCGCTAACCACGCCCCCGCCCGGCCCCTACCGCACCATCGCCGCCAGCTCGCCCGCCGCCACCCGCTTCACGAAGGCGCCCAGCCGGTCGAGGGCTTCTTCGATTTTGTCGTAGGCCGTGGCGTAGCACACCCGCACGTGGCCCGCGCCGCTGCTGCCGAAGCCGCCGCCCGGCACGATGGCTACCTGCTCTTCGAGCAAGAGGCGCTCGCAGAAGATTTCCGGGTCGGGCGAGAGGTGCGCCACCGACGGGAAGGCGTAAAACGCCCCGCGCGGCACCGGGCACGGCAGGCCCATCTGCCGAAAGCCCGTGAGCAGCAGGCGGCGCCGGCGGTCGTACTCGGCCACCATCTCGCGCACGTACGGCTCGCCGTGGCGCAGGGCGGCCAGCGCGGCATACTGGCCCACCGTCGGGGCCGACATAATCAGGTATTGGTGCGCCTTGACGCAAGCCGCCGCCAGCGTGGGGTGCGCGCCGAGGTAGCCGATGCGCCAGCCGGTCATCGCGTAGTTTTTGGAGAAGCCGCCGAGCGTGATGGTGCGGTCGCGCATCCGGGGCAGCGCCGCGAAGCACACGTGCGCGGTGCCATCGTACACAAGGCGGTCGTAAATCTCGTCGGAATACACCAGCAGATCGTGGCGTTCGGCCAGCGCGGCCAGCACCAGCGCCACCGGCTGCGTGAGCACCGCGCCGGTGGGGTTATTGGGGTAGCCGAGCAGCAGCGCCTTGGTGCGCGGCGTGACGGCGGCGGCAATCAGCGCCGGGTCGGGCGCAAAATCGTCTTCCGGGCGCGTGGGCACGGGCACCGGCGTGGCGCCCGCGAAGAGCACGGCCGGCGCGTACGCCACGTACGCCGGCTCGGGGATGATGACTTCATCGCCGGGGTTGAGCGTGGCGAGCATCGCAATCTGTAGCGCCTCGCTCACGCCGACGGTAATCAGCAGCTCGGTCGTCGGCTCGTAGCGAATGCCGTAGAGCGTGTGCAGGTGCTCGGCGAGGGCTTCGCGCAGCTCCAGCAGACCGTGGTTCGACGTGTAGCGCGTGGCGCCGCGCCGAATGGCCGCCTCGGCGGCTTCGCGGATGACGGGCGGCGTAGGAAAATCCGGCTCGCCGACGCCGAGCGAAATGACGTCGGACATCGTGGCGGCGATGTCGAAAAACCGGCGAATGCCCGACGCGGGCACGGCGCGGAGCTTATCAGAAATAAAGTGGTTCATCGGGTGCGTGAGGCGGCAAAATTACGGCCGCGCCGGGGGCACGGCCGCGCGCGCCGGCGGCGGCAGCGTTATTTGCGGCGCGCCGTACAAGCGCCGACCAACAGGTGGCTATGCCGCGTTTCTGCTTTTCCCCGCATCAATGGAGAAATCCTTTCCCTCGTATATCCGCCATACCGCGCAACTGCTCGGCCTGACGCTGCTCATCATCGCGCTGCGGCGCCTCGACGGCATTCTGTTGCCGATTCTGTTTTCGGCGCTGTTCGCGTTTTTACTCGTGCCCGTCACGCGGCGGCTCGAAGAGTGGCGTTGGCCGCGCTGGCTCGCCATTCTGGTCAGCATCCTGCTGCTGGCGGGCGTCCTGACGGGCATCGTCTGGATTCTGACGACACAGCTAATGGATTTCGCCCAGGAGTGGGACCACATCCAGAGCCGCCTGCTCGTGCAGTACGAAACGCTCCGCTCGTCGGTGGCGCAGCAATTCAGGCTAAAGCTGCCCGACAAACGCGCATTATTGAGTCAGACGCTGGCGGGCCTCCGCGAGCGCGGCACCCTCATCTTCAATTCGGCCGCCTCGACCACCTCCGACGTGCTGGAAGTGCTTTCGCTGGTGCCGATTTATATTTTCTGCTTCCTGTTTTACCGCGACCATTTCCGGCAGTTTCTCTACCGCCTCACCCGCGACGCCGGGCAGCGGTCGGTGATGATGACGGTGGTGCATAAAATCGAGGAAGTAACGCAGAATTATCTGCTGGGCCTGCTCACGGTGATCTTCATCGTGGCGCTGCTCAATATCACGGGCCTGTTGCTGCTGGGCGTGAAATACGCGGTGTTCTTTGGTGCGTTCGCGTCCATTCTCACCATCATTCCGTTCATCGGAATGATCATCGGCGCCACGCTGCCGGCCGTTTACACGTTCGTCGAAACCGGTTCCGTCTGGCACACGGTGGGCGTGATTGGCGTCTTCACGTTCGTGCAGTTTCTGGAGGGCAATTTCATCACGCCTACCATCACCGGCTCCAAAGTGAGCATCAACGCGCTGGCGGCCATCGTGGGCCTGATTCTGGGCGGCGAGCTGTGGGGCCTGCCGGGGATGATTTTATCCATCCCGCTGGTGGCGGTGCTGAAGGTGGTGTTCGACGCCACCCCCGGAATGGAGCCGTACGGTTTCCTACTCGGCGATGTCCACGAAGATGTGCCCAAGCAACAGGGCGGCCCCACGCCGCCGGGCTGGTGGGAGCGCATCAAGCGGGCGCTACGGAAGCCGAAGCTGTGAGGGGGGTGTTGGGTAGGTGCCCATTCCTCCCCGCCTGCCGAACTTCGCGGCTCCCTTTCACCGCTTCGCGTGCCGCCTGCCGTATCTGCCCTGTTGCCTTTTCTGATCAAGCTCCTGACGGCGGCCGGACTGGCGTGGCTGGTAGCGGTATTTTACGTGCGGTTCGGCACGGCGCTGGCCGACCGGCGTGCGCTGGCGCGGCAGTTTTTGCTCCTTACGCTCACCACGCTGCTGATCATTCACGTCGTCAAGACGTCCATCGCGCTGTCATTGGGGTTAGTGGGCGCGCTGTCATTGATTCGGTTTCGGACGGCCATCAAGGAGCCCGAAGAGTTGGGGTATCTGTTTCTGAGCGTGGCCATCGGGCTGGCCGTTGGGGCGGGCTACACGCTGCTCACGGCGGGTGGCGTGGTGACGGTGCTGGCGCTGCTCGGCGCGCAGGCGCTGCTGACGCGCCGGCGCGCGCGTGGCACGGGTACGCAGGTGTTTCTGACCGTCACGGGGCCGGCGCCGCTGGCGCAGGAGCTGCGCCGCCTCACCGAAGCCGGGTTTCCGGCCGCCACCCTGCGCCGCCTCGATGCCGACGCCGCTACCGCCACGCTGGCGTGGCTGGTGCCCGCCCCCACCGACGCCGACGCGCTGCTCCGAGTGCAGAGTGCCCTGACGGCGCTCGACGCTTCGGTGCAGGTGAGCGCCGTGGAGCAGCGGGAGCTGCTGGTGTGAGACGACCGAAGGTGTAGCCGTAGAGACGCATCTTTGCGTCTCGGCTGCACGGCACAGCCCAACCGCCGTGACCCAACCGCCGGAGACGCAAAGATGCGTCTCTACCTCGCTGGCACGACCCAATGGAAACCGACTTCCGCTACGAGCGCAAATTCCGGGTAGAAGCCCACGAAGCCACATTCGCGGAGGTGCTGGCGGCGATACGGCAGCTACCGGTGCTGTTTCGGCCCGCTTACCCCGACCGGCTCGTGTCGTCGCTGTACCTCGACACGGCCGACTGGCAGGCGTTCCGGGCCAACGCTGCCGGGCTGGCCGAGCGCGCCAAGCCGCGCCTGCGGTGGTACGGCGCCGCCACCGCACCCACCGGCGCGCGCCTCGAAATCAAGCGCCGCCACGGGCTGGTGGGCACCAAAGAGTTGCTGCCGTTGCCCGGCGGATTGCCCGCCCCCGGTGCCGCGCGCGGCGGCGCGGCCTGGGCCACCTACGCCGCTACCCACTCCTGGCTTCGCCACTACCCCGAACTGCGTCCCACGGCCGTGGTGAGCTACCGCCGCTCGTATCTGGCCAGCGCCGACGGCCGCCTCCGCCTCACGCTCGACCGTGAGCTGCGGTATGGCCTGCCGGGCGCCGCCCCCTCGGCGCTGCTACCCGACGGCGCCACCATCATCGAGCTGAAATACCCCGTCGGCACCCCGCCCGACTGCCTGCCGACGCTGCCGTTTCGCCTCACCCGCAACTCCAAGTACGTGTCGGCGGTGGTGCGGCTGTGGGGGTAGGAAGCTGCAAGGTTTAAGCTTTAAGCGGTCGACCAGAAGTTTTGCGGTTTTTGATGTTTTAAAAACATCTGCAATTCAGAAAGTTAGCTTGCATCTTACCGCTTGTAACTTGTGGCTGACCGCTTAAGCTACGAGCTGCAAGTGCTGATGGTTATCGCTTGCAGCTAACAGCTTGCGGCTTGTTATCGCGCCGAGCGCGGCTCCAGCTCCGGGCCGCGCAGGTGGCGCCGGCGCGCGAGCTGCCGGAGCAACAGCTCCATCTGGCGGCTCATCGCCAAATCTTCCGTCGTGACGAGCGTGGCGCGCTCGATGCCCGTCAGCAGCGCCTGAATGGCGGCTTCGCGGCGGCCTTTCAGCATACACATTCGGGCGTAATCGTAGTAAAAATCGATGCGCGCGGGGTTCAGTTCGATGGCTTTTTCGATAGCTGCGTAGGCACCTTCCGTGGTGGCGTCGTGCGGGATGGCGCCGAGCAGCAGCTTCGAGGCGAGAGTCTCGAAAATGGTGTAGTTGGCGGTTTTGAAGTGCCAGCGCGCCAGGAGCTGCCACGCATCGGCGTGGTTCGGCTCGTCGCGTAGGGCGGCGTCGAGGTAGGGTTTTTCGCGGATGCGGGCCTGCAAGCGCCCCCGGAGCGGGGCCAGCGATCCGTCGTTAGCGATGGCGAGGGCCATCGCGTAGTTGGCGGTGGCAAAATCGGGGTGGATTTCGAGTGCCCGCGCCGCGAAGGCCAGTGCGTCGTCGTAATACTGTTGCTGGCGGGTTTCGTCGCTGAACCGGCTGCCGATGTGGCTGCACAGCACACTCGCGCGCCAGAGCCCTTCGTACTGCACGGGGTTGTCGTGCAGGGCGCGGCGGCACAGCGCGAGGGCTTCGGCCTCGTGGCGGTCGGCCAGCAGCGCGCGGGCGCGGAGCACGAGCGAGTCGGCGCGCGTGCGTACGCGCGGCGGCGCGGCGGCAGCGGCAGGCGCGGGCTTTTTGCGGCGCGCGCGCTGCCCCGCCGCCGGCGCGGCGAGCAGCAGAAACACAGCGAACAGCAACCACCAGACACGCATCGGGCGCTAAGTACGGGCTGGAACAAAAAACGTAGGGGCGGGCCTTGCGCCCGCCCGTGCCTTCGCAAAACGCGAGCACGGGCGGGCGCAAGGCCCGCCCTACGATCCGCAGAAAACCACTGCGCCCTGTTTGCTACCCAAACAGCGTCCCCTGGCGCGGCTTCACATCCAACTCGATTTCCGACCCGACCGGCACACCATCGGCTTCGGCAACTGCGGCGGCGCGGCTGAGATGGGGCCGCGTCTCGCTCGGCAGCGGCGGCGGGGCGGCGGGCAGCTTCGGGGCGGCGACTTTGGGCGCGGCTGGTTTGGGGGCGGGTGCTTCGTCGGCCTCCACGTCGGCGGCCGTGACCTCGGGCGAAGTCAGCACGGCATCGTGGACCTTGAAGTAGTTGAGCGAGCGCCCTTGCGCCTTCCAGCCCTTCACGTCGGTGAACTCGGCGAGGTTGAGGCTGAGCGTTTCCCTCGGGCCGCGCGCCTCTTTCTGCACCGTCAGCTTCACCACCGGCTCGGCCTGCGCCGTGACGATGAGCGCCTTCGCCCCCTTCTCTTCGGAGATGAACGTGAAGCGCCGCCCGACACTCGTGGTCTCGATGCGGAATCGCTTGACGAAGTGCTCCTTCTTCTCGGGGTCGAAATGGAGCGCAGTGACGACGGTTTCCGGGTCGAACTTCCGCAGCACCGCGATTTGGGGCACGTCGTAGTGATTCGCCAAATCGAACGTCGTTTGTTCGTACGAACCGTCGCGGTACACCACGAGCACCGTGTCGTCGGTGTTGAAGTAGCCGAGCAGGCGGCCGTGGCCTTCGTGGTTGAGGCGGCCCGTCACTTCGTCGAACGATACGGCCCGGCCGCCCAGGGTGCTCTCTCCCTTCCGCACCTGCTTGACGGCCTGCTTGCCCGGCGCCAAGCGGTATTTGGTGACGATGTTGCCGCCCGCGCCTTTGCCTTTGATGGTCAGCTCGGCGAAATCAAAATCAAACTCCTTGTTGCGCGCCGTCACGGTGGGGTGCAGCATCACGCGCACCACCTCGCTTTCGGCGTTGGGGTTGGAGGTCAGATAGACGACTTTCGAGCCTTTCGTGCCCTTCGTCAGGTCGTACTGTTTTTCGCGGGTGATGCCCGTCACGGCGAAGCGTTTAGCCATTGCCACGCCGCTTTGGCCATCGACGTAAATCAGGTTGTAGGTGCGGCGCTCGTCGTTGCGGTTGAAGACTTCGACGTGGATAATGTCTTTGCCGACGAACGTCTTGTCGGCCACTTTCACCACCGTAAACGTGCCGTCCTGCTTGAAGGCGATGATTTCGTCGAGCGACGAGCAATCGCACACGTATTCGTCTTTTTTCAGGCCGATGCCCACGAAGCCGTCGGCGCGATTGACGTAGAGCTTTTCGTTCGCCACGGCCACTTTTTGGGCCGTGATGGTCTCGAAGCTCCGCAGCTCGGTACGGCGCTCGCGGGCGCCGCCGTAGGTTTTGAGCAGCCGCTCGAAGTAGCTCACGGCGTAGCGCGTGAGGTTGGCGAGGTGGTCGGCCACGTCGGCGAGGTCGGCTTCGAGCTGGCGCAGCAGCTCGTCGGCCTTGGCGGCGTCGTAGCGCGAGATGCGCTTGATTTTGATTTCGGTGAGGCGCGCGAGGTCGTCGGGGGTGTCCATCGGGCGGCGCAGCTCGAGACGCTGGTCGTTGGCTTTGAGTTTTTCGCCGGGTTCGCGCACGTATTTGCGGAGACCTTTTTCGATGGTTTCGAGGATGGCTTCCCACGTTTCGCACTCCTCAATCTGGCGGTAGATGCGCTGCTCGATGAAGATGCGCTCCAGCGAGGCGGCGTGCCAGCGGGCTTCCAGATCGGCCTGCCGGATTTCAAGCTCGCGCCGCAGCAACTCGCGGGTGTTGGCGGTGGAGAGTTGTAGAATCTCCTCCACCGTCACGAAGCGTGGCTTGCCGTCGATGATGACGCAGGTGTTCGGCGAAATCGAGATTTCGCAGTCCGTGAAGGCGTACAGCGCGTCAATCGTGACGTCCGGCGACACGCCCGGCGGCAGTTGCACCTGGATTTCGACGTTGGCGGCCGTATTATCGACCACCTTCTTGATTTTGATTTTGTTTGCCTCGCTCGCCTTCACGATGCTTTCCATCAGGCTCGTGGTGGTCGTGCCGTACGGAATGTCGCGGATGGTGAGGAGAGTTTTGTCGGTTTTCTCGATGGTGGCGCGCAGCCGCAGCTTGCCGCCGCGCATCCCGCCCTGGTAGTTGGAAGCGTCGCAGAGGCCGCCCGTCGGGAAGTCGGGCAGGAGCTGCACCGGCCGCCCGCGCAGCACGTCGATACTCGCCCGGCACAGTTCGCGGAAGTTGTGCGGCATCACCTTCGTGCTCAGGCCCACCGCGATGCCTTCCACGCCCTGCGCCAGCAGCAGCGGGAATTTGACGGGCAGCGTAACCGGCTCCACTTTGCGGCCGTCGTAGGAGGCTTGCCAGGTGGTGGTGCGCGGGTTGAATACCACGTCGAGGGCAAACTTCGAAAGCCGCGCTTCGATGTAGCGCGGCGCGGCGGCGCCGTCGCCGGTTCGCACGTCGCCCCAGTTGCCTTGCGTCTCGATGAGCAAGTCTTTCTGGCCGAGGTTCACCATCGCGTCGCCGATGGAGGCGTCGCCGTGGGGGTGATACTGCATCGTTTGGCCAATGACGTTAGCCACTTTGTTGAAGCGGCCGTCGTCCATCTCCTTCATCGCGTGCAGGATGCGGCGCTGCACGGGCTTGCAGCCGTCCTCAATAGCTGGCACAGCCCGTTCGAGGATGACGTAGGAAGCGTAATCGAGGAAATAATTCTGATACAGCCCGCTGACGGGCACGATGTCGTGAATCGTCTCTTCGTCGGCGGCCGGGTCGGGGGAGCCGGTAGCTTCGGGCGCGAGAGGCTCGTGCGGCAGCAGGTTCGGGGCGTCCTGGTCTTCTTGGGCGGCGGAGGGGTCAATCATTGGCGGAGCAGCGGGGCGGGCAGCTTTCTGGGCAGTACGGGTAGGGCGCGCGGTGGACTTTTTCACGAAGCAAAGCTAATCAAAGTAGCCAACACGGCGGCGTTGGCGTATTTGATTGGCAAGGCTGGGGCGCGGGGCAAAGTTCCGAAGGTTTGGGCAGCTTTTTACCCAACCATTTACTTACTCCATTTCCGGTCGTCGGATGAGAAGGAAAGTTGGCGGCATCAGCACTACGTCATACGCCGACAAATCCAGATGCTGCCGGTAGAGCGCCAAACGCGATGCAGCGCCGTACGGGGCTTTGATGAAGTGCTCGACGACAGCCGGTCGCACTTCGTCCAGAAAACGCTGCTTCGCAGCGAATATTAAGAGCCCATAATTGCCCTTTCAGCTTGGAAGGATAGGCCGAGAAATCGCTCGGTGCCGCCTCACCGCCGCGAAATAGCTGGAAATCACTCGTGTATATCAGCTCTCCCTCCGTGGTGACGCTACGCACGTCGTAGCTCTGGATAACTACATCCCAGTCCGGGTGCAAGTGACTGATGTCATAGACCAGTCGTCCTCCCGCGAATCCCCAATCACACAGCAGAATACGCGACTCTTCCAGCATCAGCGCGTCGTGAGCCGCTGCCGGGCCGCTTCCAAACGCTCGGCGGCCGTCTTACCGGTCAGCTTATCGAGTGCATCGTAGCGACGGTGCAGCGCCGCGAGCGAATTGCGTAAGCGCGCCTCAAGCAGGCGTGTTTCCTCGGGAGAGGGTGGGGCGGCTGGCTTCATCGGATACAGATTGCAGTTGGCAATAATTCTGGAGTGAAGATAGGTTCCACCGGGCTTTCGTTTCCTTGAATGAACGAGCAAATCGGCGCTAGTTGCTGCAAGGATAGCAGATTGCTAAGAAAAAACAGCAGTAGATATGATTGTGCGAAACAGACGTGAAGCCCAGGCTTACTTCACCGTCAGGCGAACTAACTGCGTTGGCGCTTGTACTAACTTGCACAACAATCGCAGTTGACTCCAATGCAGCTCCTCCTAACCATCCCCGACGCCGCCGCCACCGACCTGTTCGCCTACCTGCGGAAAGCAGGCGCCTCGTGGGCCTTCGTGGTGCCGGAGCCACCGGCTAAAAAGGGTAAACCTGCCAAACGCCCCACCATTCCGCGCAGCGTTACTAACGACCTGCGGGAGGCCATCGCCGAAGTAAAAGCAGCCCGCAACGGCGGGCCGCCGTTGCTGACCGTGGATGAGTTATTCGCCGGTCTGCGCGACGAGGAATGAAAAAGCCGGTAATCCCCCAGCCTGCCGCGGTTGCAGTGCGAGCTGCCAACTCATTCAAGCGCTCGCTGAAACGATTACTCAAGAAGTACGCATCGCTGGATGATGATGTGTTACGATTGATCAGCGAATTAGAGCAAAATCCCCAACTCGGCGAGCCGCTGAGCCGCGACTGCTTCAAGCTTCGGTTCGCCATCCGTAGCAAGGGGCGCGGCAAATCGGGCGGCGCGCGGGTGATTACGCTCGTGGTGTTGGCCGACGCTACCGTCACGCTGCTGACGCTCTACGACAAATCGGAAAAGGAAGATCTGCTGCCCGGCGAGCTGGACGAGCTGCTGGCGAGTCTGTAGGCCACCCGAGCATATTTATCGGCCGCCTCATCATCGAAGACGAGCAGCGAGGCGCTGACCGCGCTGCATACGGCAAGGCCGTGCTCGCCGACCTATCGAAGCGACTCACGGCGGAGTACGGCAAAGGCTACGACGAACGCAATCTGCGCCATATGCGACTGTTTTATCAGTCGTTTCCAATTCGGAACGCACTGCGTTCCGAATTGACCTGGACGCACTACCGGATGCTGAACCGGGTGCAGGATGCCGCCGCCCGCGAGTGGTATATGCACGAAGCCGCCACCCACAACTGGTCGAGCCGCGCGCTGGACCGGCAAATCAGCGTGCTGTATTACGAGCGGTTACTGGGCAGCAAAACGGGCGGCGAGAGCGTCAGGCAGGAGGCCGCCGCTCTTACGGCGCCGCTGGCCGAATCGCCGCTGGATTTTCTGCGCGACCCCTATGTGTTTCGAGTTTCTGGGGTTGCAGCCGGCGCCGCACCTGCACGAGCGCGACCTCGAAACCGGCCTGCTGGCGCATTTGCAGAGCTTTTTGCTGGAATTGGGTAAGGGATTCGCCTTCGTGGCCCGGCAGCAGCGCCTGACGGTAGGGCGCACCGATTTCTATGTTGATTTAGTATTCTACAATTACCTGCTGCGCTGCCTCGTGCTGATTGACCTGAAAATGGGTCCGCTCACGCATCAGGACGTCGGGCAAATGGATACCTACGTGCGGGTCTATAAAACCTGCACAAGCTCCCCGGCGACAACCCGACGCTCGGACTGGTGCTGTGCTCGGATAAAGACGATGCCGTGGTCAAGTATTCGTTTCTGCACGATAGCAAGCAGCTTTTTGCGGCAAAATATCTATTGCATCTGCCTTCGGAAGAGGAGTTGCGCGCGGCCCTGCGGCGCGACCGCGCGCGACTGGAAGAGGCTCTGGCGCGCGGTGAGGAGGAATAGGCAAGGGGTTTGGCCCGGCTCGCGCGGCTGGCAGGAAGTACACCGCGTCGTTGGCGAATCCAAGCCTGCCGGGCGCGAAGACCGCCACCCTCGGGGCGAGTTGTGTCAGCGCATCATCGGCTCGCACACCAATCCGCTGCGCGAAGACCGCCACCCTCGCGGCGAGTTGGCAGGTACGCCCGCCCGGTCGTTCCTTTATAACGAAAAACGCCCCCTTCACCCCTCGTCCACTCCCCTCTCCCCCGATGCCGTTTCAGAAAGTGCTTGTCGCCAATCGTGGCGAGATTGCCATCCGTGTGCTGCGCGCCTGCTCCGAGCTGGGCATCCCCACGGTTGCCGTGTACACCTACGAAGACCGGTATTCGCTGCATCGGTACAAAGCCGACGAAGCATATCAGATCGGCGCCGATACGGAACCCCTCAAACCGTATCTCGACATTGAGGAGATTTTGCGAGTAGCCCGCGAAAATGGTGTCGATGCCATTCATCCGGGCTACGGTTTTTTATCGGAGAACGCGGCCTTCAACCGGGCCGTGCGGGCGTCGGGCATCACGTTCGTGGGGCCAAGCCCCGACGCGATGGAAGCCCTCGGCGACAAGGTGCGCGCCAAGGAAGTGGCCCTCCAATGCCAGATTCCGCTGATTGAGAGCAACCGCGAGCCGTTGACGTCGAAAGAAATCGCCCTGGCTGAGGCCAACCGCATCGGCTACCCGCTGATGCTCAAAGCGGCGGCCGGCGGCGGCGGGCGCGGAATGCGCGTGGTGCGAAGCGACGAGCAACTCGACGCCGCCTACGACGAAGCCCGCTCCGAAGCCTTCAAGGCGTTCGGCGACGACACGGTGTTTCTGGAGAAGTTCGTGGAGGCGCCCAAACACATCGAGGTGCAGCTCGTCTGCGACCGCCACGGCACCGTGCAGCACTTGTTCGAGCGCGATTGCTCGGTGCAGCGGCGGTTCCAGAAGGTGGTGGAAGTGGCGCCCGCGCCGAGCCTGCCCGAGCACCAGCGGCATCTGCTCTACGAATACTCGCTCCGCATCGCCAAGGCCGTCAAGTACGACAACGTGGGCACCGTCGAGTTCCTGGTGCAGCCCGACCAGGACCGGCTCTACTTCATCGAGGTGAACCCGCGCATCCAGGTCGAGCACACCGTGACGGAGATGATTACGGGCATCGACCTCATCAAAACCCAGCTCTACATCGCCAAAGGCTACCGGCTGGATGCGCCCGAAATCGGGATGGGGCCGAACGATGCGCGCGGCCACACGGGCTTTGCCATCCAGTGCCGCATCACCACCGAAGACCCCGAAAACGACTTCAAGCCCGACTACGGCACCGTGGTGGCCTACCGCGACGCCGGCGGCTTCGGCATCCGCCTCGACCAGGGTTCGGTGTACGCGGGTGTGCGGATATCGCCGTTTTTTGATTCGCTGCTCGTCAAGGTGTCGGCCCACGCGCCCACGCTCGCCGGGGCGGCCAGCAAGCTGATGCGGACGCTCGACGAATTCCGGGTGCGCGGCGTGAAGACGAACATTCAGTTCCTGCAGAACATCATTCAGCACCCTGATTTCGTGCAGGGCCGCGCGACGGTCGATTTCATCAAGGTGCATCAGGAGCTGTTCCGGCTGCGCGGGCGGCGCGACCGCGGCACCAAGCTGCTGCAATACATCGGCGACGTGGTGGTGAACGGCAACCCCGACGTGCCGCAGAAGGCCGTGCGCGCGGCGCGCATCGCGGGCAAAGTGCTGCCCACGCCCAAGCTCCCGAGCATTTCGGCCGAGCTGCTGAGTGCCGCGCCGCCGCCCGGCACCAAGCAACAGCTCACCGAGCTGGGGCCGGAGCGCTTTGCCGAATGGCTCCGCCACGACCCGCTCATCCACTATACAGACACAACCCTGCGCGACGCCCACCAGAGTCTGCTGGCTACGCGTGTGCGCTCGCACGACCTCATCAAGCCGCTGGCGCGCTACGCGCGGCTGCATCCGCAAACCTTCTCGCTCGAATGCTGGGGCGGCGCCACGTTCGACGTAGCCCTGCGCTTCCTCCACGAAGACCCCTGGGACCGTTTGGCGCGGATGCGTGCCCACGCGCCAAACATTCTGCTGCAGATGCTCATCCGCGGCGCCAACGGCGTGGGCTACAAGGCGTATCCGGACAATCTCACCGAGGAATTCGTCGAAAAAGCCTGGGAGACCGGCGTCGATGTGTTCCGCATCTTCGACTCGCTCAACTGGATGAAGGGGATGGAAGCCTGCATCGGCTTCGTGCGGAACCGGACGCAGGGGCTGGCCGAAGCCGCCATTTGCTACACCGGCGACATCCTCGACCCGAAGCGCACCAAGTACAGCCTCGATTACTACGTGCGGCTGGCGAAGCAGATCGAGGAGGCCGGCGCGCACATTTTGTGCATCAAGGATATGGCGGGCCTGCTCAAACCCTACGCCGCCAAAGAACTGGTGACCGCCCTGCGCGAGGCCGTGAAGCTGCCGATTCATCTGCACACGCACGATACGTCGTCGTTGCAGGCCGCGACATATCTGCAGGCCATCGAGGCGGGCGTCAACGTGGTGGACGTGGCGTTCGGCTCGCTGTCGGGCCTGACGTCGCAGCCCAACTTCAACTCGTTGGTGGAAGCAATACGCCACACGCCGCGCCATCAGGAGTTCGACCAAAAATCGCTTAACGAGTTCAGCACCTACTGGGAGGCCGTGCGCGAGCTATACTACCCGTTCGAGGCCGATTTGAAGGCGGGCACGAGCGAGGTGTTTCAGCACGAAATCCCCGGCGGGCAATACTCCAACCTGCGTCCGCAAGCCGCGTCGCTGGGGTTGCTCGATAGGTTTGAGGAGGTGAAACAGCGGTTTCAGGACGTGAACGTCCTCTTCGGCGACATCGTGAAGGTGACGCCCTCGAGCAAGGTCGTCGGCGATATGGCGCTGTTTATGGTATCCAACAACCTCACGCCCGAGGATGTGCTGCTCAAAGGCCAGACGCTGAGCTTCCCCGATTCGGTGGTGGAGTTGCTGCGCGGCGACATCGGGCAGCCCGAAGGTGGCTTCCCCAAGCGCCTTCAGAAGCTGGTGCTCAAAGGCGAAAAGCCCTACACCGACCGCCCCAACGAACACCTCAAACCGATTGACTTTGATGCCGAGTGGGCCGCTTTCCAGGAGAGCCACCCCGGCGCGCAGTTCACCGATTTGCTTTCGGCGCTGCTCTACCCCAAAGTCTTTGCCGATTACTGGCAGCACCGCCAGACCTACGGCGAGGTGTGGGTACTGCCGTCGCCCGTCTTCTTCTACGGCCTCCAGCCCGGCGAGGAAGCCGTGATTGATATGGCGCGCGGCCACACCATCGTGGTGAAACTCAACTCGGTGAGCGAGCCGGACACCGACGGCAACCGCACCGTCTTCTTCACCTTCAACGGCCAAAGCCGCGCCCTGCTCGTGCGCGACCGCAACGTGGAGTCCACACGCAAAACCAATCCCAGGATCGACAAAGGCAACCCCGCCCACATCGGCGCCCCGCTGCAAGGGTTGTTGAGCAAGGTGCTGGTGGAGGCCGGGCATACCGTGGAGGCCAATCAGCCCCTCTTCATCATCGAGGCGATGAAAATGGAGTCGACCATTACGGCACCGCAGGCGGGCACGGTGCAAGCCGTGAATCTGCCCGGCGGCACATTGGTGCAGGCCGATGATCTGGTGATGACGCTGGAGTGAGGCGCGGCATTTGGCTGACCTTCATTTTATTGCTTTTTCGATTGCCAATGAATATTTTCTTCCGGGCGACGGTCGCTGGCTTTCTGTTGCTGCTGTTGTTGCCGGCAGGCCGGGGTCGGGCGCAGTCGGCGCCGGCCGCCGTGCGCTATGGCCGCAACCCGGCGGCGGGCGGCACGGTGCGCGTCAACGGCATTCGGCTCTACTACGAGAGTTACGGCACCGGGCCGCCGGTGCTGCTGCTGCACGGCAACGGCGGCTCAATCAGGAGCAGCAGCGCGCGCATCGAGGCGTTGCAAGCGCAGTTCCGGGTCGTGGCCGTAGATTGCCGCGCCCACGGCCAATCCGGCGACGACCCCGCGCGCCCGCTCACCTACGAGCTGATGGCCGACGACGTAGCCCAGTTCCTCGACAGCCTGCACCTCGACAGCGTGCGCGTCTTCGGGCAGAGCGACGGCGGCATCATCGGGTTGTTGCTGGCGCTGCACCACCCGCGCCGGGTGGCCCGGCTCGCCACTTACGGCGTCAATCTGTATCCCGGCGGCAAGGCGGTTTTCCGGGCCGTGGACCGGATGGTGCGCGACACCGTCCGGCACACGCGCGACGCCCGCACGCGGCGCCTCTTCGGCCTGCTGGCCCACCAGCCGCACCTGCGCGAGCGCGACCTGCGCCGCGTACAGTGCCCCGTACTGCTGATGTACGGCGACCGCGACGTAATCAGGCCCGAGCACGCGCTGCGCATTTTTCAGGCCCTGCCGCGCGCCAACCTCTTCGTGATGCCCGGCGCCTCGCACTTTGGTGCCTACGAACAGCCGGCACTGTTTCGGACGGTCTTGCTCGATTTTCTGACGCAGCCGTTCCGGATGCCTTCGTCGGTGCAGATCCTGACGGGCAAGCCCTAAGCGGTCGCCCAGAGGTTTTGCGGTTCTCGGCGTAGTGCCAACGCCTCACAATCAGATTTTAGTAGCTTGAAGCTTGCAGTTTGCAACTTATGGCTGTCTGCTTAAGCGGTCGACCAGAAGTTTTGCGGTTTTTGATGCCCTGAAAACATCTGCAATTCAGAAAGTTAGCTTGCAGCTTACAGCTTATAACTTGTGGCTACCCGCTTAATCTTTTTGGCGGTTATCCCACCGGCGCACGGCCTGACGGTCGTGGGCGTAGGGGCGGGCCTCGCGCCCACCCGCACGTGGGCAAAGCGGCCGTGCGGGCGGGCGCAAGGCCCGCCCCTACGTAGCCGTACACCAGCGCCCCATCACGGCCGTGTTTCTGGGGGAGAGCCGCCATCTTTTTTCAAACCAAAACGGCCGGGCCGCGTCCTCCACCGAAGCAGAGAAGCGCGACCCGGCCATACCGGATTCTCAGAGTTGAGCGTGGAGCCTAAGCCGGAGGCTTAGTAGCCGCCGCGACCGCCGCGGTCGCCGCCGCCGTAGCCGCCACCACCGCGGTTTCCACCGCCGCCGTAGCCGCCACCACCGCCGCGGTTGCCACCGCCGCCGTAGCCGCCGCCACCGTTACCACCGCCGAAGCCACCTTCGCGGCGCGGGCGCTCTTCGCGCGGACGCGCTTCGTTGACGGCCAGCGTACGGCCTTCGACCTCACGGCCATTGAGCTGCTCGATAGCGGCCTGGGCGGCAGCGTTATCGGGCATTTCTACGAAGCCGAAACCGCGCGAGCGGCCCGTTTCGCGATCCTGGGCCACTGTGGCCGACCGAACCTCACCATAGGCTTCGAAAAGCTGACGCAGCGTCTGCTCGTCGGTACGATAGGAGAGGTTCCCTACGAAAATGTTCATCTTGTCTGGGCGACGAAAATTGGAATTGGCTGGCAAGGTAAGCACCTTTTCGGGATTGTGCGCGCCCAATCGGTTTTTTTCTGCCCTTCGCTTGCGGTTTGTCTCCGTCTGAAGCTGTCGATCAGCGGCGCGGCAGCCGAATGGCGAACGTAGTGCCCACCCCTGGGCGCCCGTTGAGGCGCAACTTTCCGCCGGCCTGCTCGACTACGCGCCGCACGATGAACAGCCCGATGCCGGTGCCGCCCGCCGCGCCGGGGTGCAGCCGCCCAAACAGTTCGAACGCCCGCGCGGCCTTCGCCGAATCGAGGCCGAGGCCATTGTCGGTGAGGGCCAGCTCGACCCACGAGGCGCCAATCGCGCGCGCGCGCAGCCACAGGCGGGCGGGCCGGTCGGGGTGGCGATATTTGAGGGCGTTGCCGATCAGGTTGAACAGCACCGAGCGCAGGTGCCGCGCCGGCAGGCCGCGCACGGCGGACACCTGCAGATCGAGGCACAGCAGGCCGTGCGCCGTGGCAAACTCGGCTTCCATATCCAGCACCAAGTCGGCGACGTGCGTGGCCAGGCCGAGCGGCTGGTCGGGGGCGTCGGGCGGGGCCTGAGTATCGACTACCTGCGCCAAATCGGCCAGCGTGGCCCGAAACCGGCCGACGGCCTGCTCGGCGTGGCGGTGCAGCGCGGCGATGGTATCGTCGAACGGACTCGGGAAGTTGCGGCGGCGTTCGTCGTACTCCTCCTGTAGCGCCGAAATGACGGCTTCCAGGTTGTCGATGGGCGATTTGAGGTCGTGCGCGGCGGCGTACACGAAGGTGTCGAGATCGGCGTTGGCGCGGCGCAGGGCGCGTTCGGCCATCTCGCGCTCGTGGATGTCCATCGTGAGGCCGACCCAGTGCGTGAGCGTACCGGCCGAGTCGAACAGCGGCGCAGCGCGCGCCAGAAACCACCGCCAGATGCCATCGTGGCGGCGCAGGCGCATTTTCAACTCGTACGGAGTGCCTTCGGCGAGGGCCTGCCGCACGGCGGCGTTGGTGGTGGGGCTAGCGAGGTCTTCGGGATGTACGGCGCGCACCCACGACTGGTCGAGCAGCACGGCGGGCGTGTGGCCGGTGTAGTCGTACCACCGCTGGTTGAGCATTTCGGTCTTCATCAGGCCCGGCCCCGATACCCACAGAATTTCGGGCAGGCCGTCGGTGAGGGTTTGCCACAGACGGAGCTGCTCGGTGGCGGCGCGGGCGCGGGCGATGTCAGTGACATCGAGCGTGACGGCCAGCACACGCCGGGTGATGCCGTGGGTGTCGCCCTCGGCGCGCGCGGTGCTGAGGAGCACCCGCTCGTGCCCGGTGTCGGCCCGCCGGATGCGAAACTGCGCCTGGCCGGTGCGGCCGGGCTGACCGAGCGCCGCCTCGAACGCGGGGCGCAGGGTGCGGCGGTCGTCGGGGTGGGTGAGGTCGAGGAGCTGCGACAGCCGGACGCGCGCGGTACTCGGCGGCAGGCCGTAGAGCTCGGCGAAGGCGGGCGTGACGGCGAGCGTGTCGGCGGCCACATCGCGGATGCTCAGGCCCAGCCCGGTGGCCTCGGCGGCCAGCGCAAGCTGCGCTTGGGCGTCGAGGGCGGCTTGTTCGACCTCGACGAGGGTCGTGATGTCGAGCGCGGCACTCTGGACGCGCGCCGGTGGGCCGGGCCACAGGCGCGCCATCGCCAGCAGCGTGAAGGGGGCGCCCGTGTCGGCCCGATGCCCGCGCAGCCGAATGGCCCCGGCCTGCTCGCCGCGCTCGATGGCCTGCTGGTAGGGGATGAATACGTCGCGGATGTCGGTGGGGTTGAAGAGCGCGACGACGTTGGCCAGCTTTATCCGACTGGTATCCGCCGGCAGCCCGATGAGCCGCGCGTAGGCCGGCGAGATCAGCAGCTCGTCGGTGCCGATGAAGCGCTCGGTCGTGCCCATTCCGGCCACTTCGGCGGCCAGCGCGAGCTGGTTTTCGGCGGCGGCGGCGCGGTTGATGTGCGTCTGGCTGTCGGTGATGTCGAGGGTGGCGCTCAGCAGGCGCACCGGCTCGCCCTGAGCGTCGTGGAGCAGGCGTGTGCGGGTCAGGAACAGGCGTTCCTCGTCGGTGTCGAAGCGGCGGAAGCGCAGGCGGGTTTCGCGCTCGAGGGCGGGCGGGGCGCCGGTGGGGTCGGGGGGCCAGCCGGCGGTTTGCTGGTCGAGCGGGTTGACGCGGGCGCGCAGCTCGGCCACGTCCATCTCGAGGGCCGTCTCGGGCAGGCCGCACAGGCGCGCGTACTGCGGTGTGAGGCGTACGCGCCCGGTGCGAAGGTCGCGGTCGGCGAGGCCCAGGCCGGCCACTTCGGCGCCGAGCGCCAGGCCGGTCTGCGATTCGGCCAACCGTTCTTCGGCGCGCCGGATCGGCGTCAGGTCGGTGAACGACAGGCAAATGCGCGCCTCATCGAGGCGCGTCACGAACACGTCGTACCACCCGTCGATGGGTGGCTCCTGATAGCGCACTTCCTGGTGCCACGACTCGCCGGTTTCGATTACCTGGGCAAACGTGGCCATCAGGCCATTGGTCATCATCAGCGGGTATTGCTCGCTGATGAGCGCGCCGACGTCGGTGGTGCTCAGATTGAGCAGCCACAACGCCTGCGGATTACGGCGCACGATGCGAAAGTCGGCGACGCGGCCACCGGCGTCGCGCACGGCCTCGAAGATGCTCAGCCCGGCCGCCGACAACTCGAACACCGCCCCGAAGAGGTGTTGCTCTTCGGTGAGGCGCGCCGTCAGCTCCTGCACGGGCGTGAGGTTGAGCCAGGAGATGCGGATCTGGTCGGCGGAGAGCGGCGCGATGCGCGTGACGTACCCGTTGCGGCCGGCCGGTGTCTGGTACGGCTGCTCGCCTTCCCACGGTTGGCCGTTAGCCAACACCTCGCGGAAGCGCGGAAAGGTGGTGGTGGCGCTGGCCGGAAAGCGCTGGAGCATCGTGGGGGTGCCGGGCCCCACGGCCTCCACCGGGTCGCCGTGGAGGAGCGCCTGCTCGCGGGCGCGGCGGTTGCGGCGGATGTGCTGAAAATCGACGATGGCGCCGGTGGCGGGGTCGCGGATGGCTTTCAGGATCGTCTCGCCGACCATCGAATCCTCAAACAGCCGCTCGTGCAGCTCGCGCTCGGCGGCGG
>ERZ1066122.374-NODE-374-length-47536-cov-24.354942_pt1 | contig 47536 bp, 39 predicted proteins | sample MGYA00382769_ERZ1066122 | MGnify/ENA primary metagenome ERZ1066122 (study PRJEB33369, sample SAMEA5778352) | biofilm metagenome | biome: Industrial cooling water; feature: Water cooling tower basin; material: Biofilm | place: United Arab Emirates | collected... | reverse complement strand
TCGGCGCAGAGCGACAGCCTACCTCTGACTGCCGCCAATCTTTGCAACAGAGCCCATCAAGGTGCTGGGCCTCATCTCGCGCCCGCCGATGCGGGTCTTGGGCGCCTTTGGCTTGCGCCGGGGGGTGGGCTGATCGGTCGAATCGATGGCGTCGGGCATAGCCGCGCTCCTTCCTTGGTGGTCGCGCTCCCAGGAAGGCAGGAGCTGATCCGGCTGCCGGGGCACCCGTTCCTAACCTCCGCAGGAACGCTTCTCCGCCGGCCAGCGCTGGTTGCAGGTGCAACTATCGTCAGGCGCCCAAGGTTTCAACGGGGTTAGATCAGTTTCGCGACAAGCCACACGCCGCCAACCATCAATGGAATGCCGGCAAGGTCCAGCCACAAGCCGGATTTGACCATCCGTTCGATCCGAATGTGACCGGTTGCCCAGGCGATGGCATTGGGGCCGGTCCCGGCAGGCAGCATGAAACCCCAGCTGGCCGCGAGGGCGGCGGGCATGGCCAGCAGCATCGGATCATCCAGGCCCAACGCAACGGCAAGGCTCGCAATCACCGGCATGATCCCGCTGGCAGTGGCAACGTTGCTGGCGAATTCGGTGATCAGCACGACCATCGCCACAATCGCCAGCGCCACCAGCCACAGCGGAACCGCTGCAAGCGGGAGCAGTGCCTCGCCGAGCCAGGTGGCGAGGCCCGAGGCCTGCATTCCGGCAGCCAGCGCAAGGCCGCCCCCGAACATCATGATCACTCCCCAGGGTGCGCGGTCAGCCTCTTGCCAGATCAACAGCGGGCGGCCGGTGCCATCCGGGATCAGGAACAGGGCAAGGCCAGCGATTATCGCGATGGTGCCGTCGGTCCAGCTGTCATCGGGCAGTAATGGCGCGACCCACAGCTGGGCGAGCCAGGCTAGGAACGCGACCGCGATTACCGGCACCAGTCGCCGTTCGGGCGAAGTCCATGGTGCCCGGTCGTCGATTGCGGCGCGCGCGGCGGCGACGTCGAACGAATGGGCTCCAATACGCTGGACACGCCCGACGATGAACGCGGCGAGCGGCACCCCGATGAGGACGATCGGCACACCATAGGCCATCCATTCCACGAAGCTGACCCGTACCCCGATCATTTCGTCGAGCAGTGCGACCGCGATTCCGTTGGTTGGCGAACCGACGATCGTGCCCAGTCCGCCGATGCTGGCGGCAAAGGCGATACCGATGGGCAGGGCGCCCGAAATCCCCTCGGTATCACCAGCCTTCACGCCGCCAGCCACCAGCACCGCCAGTGCCATCGGCATCATGATCAGCGCGGTCGCAGTATTGGAAATCAGCATCGACAGCGTCGCGGTCGCCAGCATGAACCCGAGCAACAGCCGCGCCGCGCCACCCTCGCTGCCAACCGCCTTGAGGATCGCGAGGCTGAGACGGCGGTGCAGCCCGGTCCGTTCGATGGCAAGCGCCAGGAACGCGCCCCCCAGCAGCAGGAACAGGATTGGCGCGTAATACGACCTGGCAGTGTCGCTTGCAGTTGCGATGCCCGCCAGCGGCAGGACAACAAATGGCATCAGGGCGGTCGCGGTCAGCGGGATTGCTTCGGTCATCCACCAGGCTGCCATCAGCACCGTCAGCCCTGCCACGACGAATGCCTCGCGGCTCATGCCACCCGGCGGGGGGAGGAGGATACTGAGGAGCAGCGCCAGCGCGCCGACGATAAATCCGATCTGGCGCGCCGTCATCCCGATCCTCCCGCCCGCTGTGCTAGCCGTGGGCGCCGTGGATGGCTAGCGCGCGGTTACGAGATCTACCCGTTCGATATGCCAGCGCCGTCGCTGGGGGTTCGCGCCGCCGAGGTCATTGGCTCTTCGCAACACGATCTTGCCAGTGAGCTTGGCACCCCTGGTGCCGGTCACGGTGGCTGGAACCTCGTATTACAGCGAGCCCGCCTCGCTGGTCGTCACGCCGCCGGGTACTGCCACCGACAGCTGGCCCAGGTCGGCGAATTGGCTGACGAATTTTTGCTGCGTGACCCTGCCGCGAGCGTTTTCGCCAAGCATCGCATGGGCCTGCCGGAATTCGCCGAGCTCGAGCGCGCGGGCGAACGACAGTAGGGCATTGCGCGCGCCTTGTTCGCTTTTCGCGGCCTCTGGTATCAACACCGGGGGCGTGAGATCGGGATAGCCGTCGTCGACGGCATCGGACGCGCTCCAACTTGGCGCCGCGGTTGCAACAGGGGACGGCGACACGACGGGCTCTGGCGCCCCGTCCGGAGCGGGAGGAGCCACGTTGCATGCGACCAACGAAAACGCGAGCGTGATAACGAGCAGTTCGGGCGGTGGATCCATGGGGCCTCAATGCCGTGCGCCGTGCAGGCGTTCCCGGAACCGTTCAGCTTTATAGCCGATTTCCTGACCATTCAGCATTGCGCAAGCGGCGCCGGAGCATCACCGGGGCCATGACACGCGCGCTCAAACGCTCGCTGATCGCCGCGCTAACGCTGGCGTCACTTCCCATCGCGGCCGTCGCGGCGGGGCCTGCTGCCTCGCAGTGGGAGATAGGCCCGATCATTCGTGGCAAGAATTATTCGGTCAACATGCCGCCGACGTTGGAAGAAGGGGGCGGTGGGCCGGGGTTCGACTTTCCCTATCCCAGTGCAGTCGCCGGCCAGGTCAACTACGTGACCGTTCCCGTGCGATCGCTCGCCGGCGTGCGGCGCATCACGCTGACATATCGCATTGACGCCGCGCGTGGTGTTCGCGTCGTTCCCGAGGAAGTGCCCGGGGAGCGGGCGGTGCTATCGCTTTATTTCCAGCGTTCCGGCGATCGCTGGAGCGTGCGGACCCCGCATCACCGCTGGTATGCGCCGAGCGACCGGGTCATGCCGCTTACGCCCGGTACGCACACCGTCACGGTCGCGCTCGACGAACCGTGGGTGGCGATGATGGGCGGCGACGGGCACAGCCTGCCCCAGGCATTCGCCCGGGCCAAGGCCGAGGCGGCCGAGGTCGGGTTTGTATTCGGTTCCGTGGGCGGGCGCGGGCATGGGGTTTATGCGACCGGCCCGGCGCGCTTCACCGTCGTCGATTTCAAGATCGAATGAAATGGCGGGCTGGCGCTTACTTGGGCGCCAGCACCATCACCATCTGTCGCCCCTCCAGGCGCGGGAAAGCCTCGACCTTGGCGATTTCCTCCACATCGTCCCGGACCCGGTTCAGCACGTCCATGCCAAGCTGCTGGTGCGCCATTTCGCGGCCACGAAAACGAAGGGTCAGCTTGACCTTGTCGCCATGCTCGATGAACTTGTTCACGCTACGCATCTTAACGTCGTAATCGTGATCGTCGATGTTCGGACGCATCTTGATCTCCTTGATCTCCTGCGTCTTTTGCGTCTTTCGCGCGGCGTTCGCCTTCTTTTGCGCCTCGTACCGGTATTTGCCGACGTCGAGGAACTTGCACACCGGCGGATCGGCGTTGGGCGAAACCTCAACCAGGTTGAGGCCCAGATCATTGGCCTGTTCGACGGCTTCGCGTGTGTACATGACGCCGAGGTTTTCGCCCTCGTGGTCGATAACGCGTACCTTGTCGCTTTGAATCAAGTTGTCGTAGCGCGGGCCGCTCTTGACGGGCGGTTGCAACGTGCGCCGGGGTGGACGGGCTATGGGCTTGGCTCCTGAGATTGCCGATTGAAGAGCGCGCTACTTAGGGACTAACCCCGGATTCGGCTAGTAGGGAATCAGGCCGCGCGGCGCCACAGTGGGAATTGCGCCACACGGCCTCCGGCCGGGACCAGCGCGTCAATCCGGTCGGCAGGCATGAGCGCCTGGCGGATTGCCGGATCGGCGGCGTTCATTCCGCCGGTCAGCGCGCCGAATGCGGGCAGGATCATCCGCTCGCTCGCCCCGCCGCCTATCACCGCGCACGGGCGCGCAACGTGACGGCCGCGCAGCCTAACCTGAAGGCGAGGGTGGAAGTGGCCGGACAATTCAGGCCGGGTTTCGCCCGTCCTGGCATGATGGCGCAGTATCATCCCCGCGACTTCCAGTTCCGCCGCGATCGTGCCGCCGCTGCGCGCCTCCATCGCAGGGTCATGGTTGCCGGTGATCCACACCCAGTCGGTCGCGCGCGTCAGTGCGGCGAGCATCCCTGCCGCATGTTCCTCCAGCCGGGTCGAACCATGGCTGTCGTGAAAGTTGTCGCCCAGCGTGAACACCCGCCGTGCCCCCGTTTCACCCACCGCCAGCGCTACCCGTTCCAGCGTCTCGCGCGAATCATAGGGCGGCAGCATCTGGCCGGCGCGCGCGAAGAAGCTGGACTTTTCAAGATGGAGATCGGCGACCAGCAATGCATTTTCGCGCGGCCAGAACAGCGCGCGGCCCTGGACCAGGCGGAACTCATCACCGGCGAACGAAAAGGGAACCATGCGCTGCTCTTGCCGCGCCCCCGACGCTTTGGCAAGAGCATCGGCATGACCGATCTCGTCAGCCAGTCCGCCCGCGCGCAGCAATGGTTTGAGGGCCTGAGGGACCGAATCTGTACCGCGTTCGAGGAAATCGAGCACGAGGCCGGATCGGACGCCGCGTTCGAATACACCCGGTGGGATCGGCACGAGGAAGGCAACGCTGATCCCGGCGGCGGCACGCGTGGCCTGATGAAGGGAAAGGTGTTCGAGAAAGTCGGCGTCAATGTCTCTACCGTGCGCGGCAACTTCTCCCCCGACTTTGCTGGTCAGGTGAACGGCGCCAGCGCGGAGAGCCCCGGTTTTACCGCCACCGGAATCAGCCTGGTCGCGCACATGGCCAATCCGCATGTTCCCGCGGTTCACATGAACACGCGCTTCCTTGTTACGGGCAAGGCCTGGTTCGGCGGCGGGGCGGATCTCAATCCGCCGATCCCCTATGACGAGGATACGGCGGAATTCCATGCATGTTTCCGGGCCGCCTGTGCCGCGCATAATCCGACCTACTACGATCGTTTCAGCAAGTGGGCCGAGGAGTATTTCTACATCCCCCATCGGGGCGTCAGCCGGGGTGTGGGAGGGATCTTCTACGATCATCTGGAATGTGACGACGAACCCGCGTTCGAACGCCACTTCCACTTTACTCGCGACGTGGGCGAGGCGTTCCTCGATGTCTATCCCCGGCTGGTGCGGCGGCGAATGGGGCAAGGCTTCACGCCGGAGGACAAGCTACGGCAGCTGGAATGGCGCGGCCGCTACGCCGAATTCAACCTCGTTTACGATCGGGGCACGCTGTTCGGCCTGAAGACCGGAGGCAACATCGACGCGATTTTGATGAGCTTGCCCCCCGAAGCGGTCTGGACCTGAGCCGCGTCTAGCCGGTAAGGCGCCATCCGTGCGTGCCATCCGCGACCCCGTGCGGCTCATCCCGCTGCTGTTCCTGGCGGCGATCGCGTTGGGAACGCTGGTGCTCTCGCTGCCAATGGCGACTGCCGACGGCAGTCGCGCGCCGTTGGTGACCGCGCTATTTACCGCGACCTCGGCCGTGGCGGTGACTGGCCTCATCGTGGTGGACACGCCGACGTACTGGTCGCCGTTTGGTCAGGGCGCGATCCTCGTCATGTTCCAGCTGGGCGGGTTGGGCATCATGACCGCGGCCACTTTGCTCGGCCTGATGGTTGGGCGGGGCTTTGGCTTGCGCGCGCGCATGGCGACCCAAGTCGAACGGAGCCGGCTGACCGCCGGGAACGCGCGCGCAGTGCTGCGGCTGGTGCTGGCGATTACCGTGGTGGTGGAGGTTATCGTTGCCGTGATCCTCGCCTCGCGGTTTGCCGCGTCCCACGGTTTTGCCCCGGGAGAGGCGGCCTGGCACGGGCTGTTTCATGCCGTCAGCGCGTTCAACAACGCCGGTTTCTCCACTTTCTCTGCCAGTGTCATGGATTTCCAGTCTGACGCGCTGATCCTCGTTCCGATCATGCTGGCGGTGATAGTTGGCGCGCTCGGTTTCCCCGTGTTGGAGGATTTGCGCGAAAACGGTTTGGCCCTGCGCCGCTGGACGCTGCATTCCAAGATCACCGTGCTAGGTACGGCCATCCTGCTCGGTGTCGGCTTCGTCGCCCACCTGGCCATGGAATGGAGCAACCCTGGCACGCTGGGGCCAATGGGCTTGGCCGATAAAGCGCTGAATGCGATGTTTCATTCCGTGATGCCGCGCACCGCCGGGTTCAACAGTCTGAATGTCGGCGATTTCCATGAGGAAACGCTGCTGGTGAACTACGTCCTGATGTTCATTGGCGGGGGCAGCGCGGGCACGGCCGGCGGGGTCAAGGTGACGACATTCTTCGTCCTGCTGGCGATTGTGCTTTCGGAAGTGCTCAAGCGCCGCGATGCCTCAATGTTCGGGCGGCGCTTCGGCCACGCGGTTGAACGGCAGGCACTGAGCGTGGTTGTGATCGCGCTGGCCCTGATCCTGTCGGCGACGATGTTCATCGCGTCCGTCACCCGCCTGCCGCTGCCCGACGTGCTATTTGAGACTATCTCCGCCTTCGCGACGGTCGGCCTGTCGACCGGAATTACCGCACAGCTGCCGTCATCCGCGTTGCTGGTGCTGGCGGCCCTGATGTTCATCGGCCGGGTGGGAACCATCACCGCCGCGACCGCGCTGGCGCTGAACACCATCGACCGACCCTATCGCTATCCCGAGGAGAATCCCATTGTCGGCTGACACGCGCAATCCCGTGCTGGTGATCGGGCTGGGCCGTTTCGGCAGCGCCGTGGCCGAAACACTCGAGCGGATGGGCCACGAAGTACTCGGCGTCGACAGCGACGCCGAACTGGTCGAGGATCACAAGCACGCGCTGACCCAGGTGGTGGAGGCCGATGCCACCGATATCGAAACCCTGCGCGCGCTGGGGGCGGCCGATTTCGACTCTGCGGTCGTCGGCATCGGCGATATCGAAGCAAGCGTGCTGACCGTCCTGGCGCTGTGCGACCTTGGAGTCAGCAATGTCTGGGCCAAGGCAAGCAACCAGCGCCACGGTCGTATCCTGGAGCGGACCGGCGCGCATCACGTGGTGTTTCCCGAACAGAAGATGGGCGAGCGCGTGGCGCGCCTGGTCAACGAAAGGCTGCTGGATTTCATCTCTTTTGGCGACGAGTTCGGCATCGCCCGCCTGCGCGCGCCCGATTCGATTGTCGGCCTGCCGCTGATCACGAGCCAATGTCGCAAGAAATTCGACGTGACGGTGGTTGGCATCAAGCGCGTGGGAGAGGATTTCATCCATGCCGTGCCCGACACAATCGTCTTGCCGGATGACGAGCTGGTCGTGTCCGGCCGGATCGATCGGATTGAGGCCTTTTCCAAAGTCCTGTAAGTCATTAGGGCAAAGCAAAATTTTCGGAGAGTTCGATGCGTCTGTTCGTCATGGCCGCTGGTACAATGCTGCTGGGCGCGTGCGCCACGATCGACAGCCCAACTGTTTCCACCGAGCGCGTGATTGCGCCGATCCTGACCACGGCCGACGCGCTCGACACCTCGACTTACGCCCAGCCGCAAATCGCCCGGGTGACGCACGTTGCGCTCGACCTTGCGCTCGATTTCGCGCGCAATAGTGTGGGCGGCACCGCGACGCTCGATATCCTGGCGCGGTCCGATGCAAACCAGATCGTGCTCGACAGCGACGGTTTGCAGGTGCGCCGGGTGACCGCGCCGGATGGTAGCGAACTGCGCTTTACGTTGGGCGCCAGCGACCCGGAAAAGGGCGCGCCGCTGACCGTGTCGATCGGCGACCACCGCCGGATCACGGTCCATTATTCTGCCAATCCGCAGGCAGACGCGCTGCAGTGGCTCAGCCCGGAACAGACCGCGGGCAAGCAGCATCCCTTCCTGTTCAGCCAAGGGCAGGCAATCCTCAACCGCAGCTGGATCCCGACGCAGGACAGCCCTGGCATCCGCCAGACCTGGGAAGCGCGCGTCACCGCGCCCGCTCCGCTCGATGTCGTCATGTCGGGAATTCGGCAAGGCGAACCGGAGGACGTGGGAGATGGCCGCCGCGCGTTTCGCTTCATGATGGACAAGCCGGTCGCCCCCTACCTGATCGCGATTGCGGCGGGCGACATCGACTTTCGCGCCATTGGCCCGCGCACCGGTGTCTGGGCGGAACCCGCCGTCTTGCCCCGCGCCCATGCCGAAGTGGTGGAGACCGAAGCGATGGTCGAGGCGGCGGAGGAACTTTATGGGCCCTATCGCTGGGGCCGGTACGACATGATCGTGCTGCCGCCTGCGTTTCCTTACGGCGGCATGGAAAATCCGGTCATGACGTTCCTCACCCCGACATTCATCGCCGGGGATCGCAGCCTGACCGGGCTAGTCGCGCATGAATTGGCGCATTCGTGGTCGGGCAATCTCGTCACCAACGCGGTGTGGGGTGACAGCTGGCTCAACGAAGGAGTCACCAGCTATTTCGAGAACCGCATTGTCGAGGAAATCTACGGTGCCACGCGTGCGCGGCAGGAGGTCGCACTGGATTACACCGCGATCCAGGAAGCGCTGGCCGAGGTCGGCGCGGACGCGCCCGGCACCGCGCTGCACCAGCCCGACGGGGTCGAAAGCGCCGGCAGCGCGATCATCTACAACAAGGGCGCGGCGTTCCTGCGCACGTTGGAGAAGGAGGTCGGGCGCGAGCGGTTCGACGCCTGGCTACGCCAATGGTTCGACAAGCACGCGTTCGAACCCGCGACTTCCGCGATGATCTACGATGATCTCAAGGCCAATCTCGCCGGTAGCGAGGCCGAAGCGCAGCGGCTCTTACTGCGCGAATGGATTTACGCCCCCGGGCTGCCCGCCAATGTCGCGCAGCCCGATCCCGCCGCTTTTGCCGCGACCGACGCCGCCAGCGCTGCCTATGTCTCGGCCCGGACGATTCCGGCGGCGGGCGCGTGGCAGGGCTGGACCTCGGCCGAACGGCAGCGGTTCCTTCAGCAATTGCCACGCGAGCTGACCACCGCTGAACTCGCCGCGCTGGACAGTCAACTTGGTCTTGCGCAGACCGGCAACAACGAGGAGCTGTTCCTGTGGCTCCAGCTCGCGCTCGCAAACCGTTATCAGCCCGCCGTCGCGCGCACCGAAGTGTTTCTGGGCGAGGTCGGCCGCAACAAGTTCGTCAGCCCGCTTTACGCGACGCTGTGGGGTGAGGGTGAGTGGGGTCGCCCGATCGCGCGGCGGCTCTACAGCGCTTATCGCGGGCGTTACCACGCCGTCACCCAGCGCGCGGTCGACCGGGTACTGGGCCGATCCTAAGCGAGGCGGCGGTTTTTGCGTTGCAATAAACCGCCGAATCCTCACATCTGAGCCGCGATGCTGCGCCAATACGAACTCGTCGAGCGCGTCATGCGTTACGACCCCCATGCCGACGCGGCGGCGCTCAACCGCGCCTACGTTTATACCGTGCAGAAGCATGGCACGCAGAAGCGCGCCAGCGGCGATCCCTATTTCAGCCATCCGGTCGAAGTAGCGGGGCTGATGACCGACCTGCAGCTCGACCAGGAAACGATCATGACCGCGCTGCTCCACGATACCGTGGAGGATACGCTGGCCACGATCGACGACATCGAGGACCATTTTGGCCCTGACGTCGCGCGGCTGGTCGATGGCGTGACCAAGCTCAGCAAGATCGAGGTGATGCCCGAGAACGAGCGGGCAGCGGAGAACCTGCGAAAATTCCTCCTTGCCATGAGCGAGGACATCCGCGTGCTGCTGGTGAAGCTAGGGGATCGGCTGCACAACATGCGGACGCTCCATTTCATCAAGTCGCCCGAAAAGCGCCAGCGGATCGCGCGCGAGACGATGGATATCTACGCCCCGCTTGCCGAGCGCGTGGGTATGTATGAATACATGCGCGAGATGCAGCTCCTTGCGTTCGAGCAGCTCGAGCCGGAAGCCTACAGGACGATCACCGGGCGGCTCGAACAGATTCGCCAGCAGGATGGCGGCCAGGTCGACGCGATCGCGCTGGCGATCAAGCAGGCGCTGGCCGAGGCGGGGCTGAAGGTCGAAGTCTGGGGGCGGGAGAAACACCCCTATTCGATCTGGAAAAAGATGGCCGAGCGTCACTTGCCGTTCGAGCAGGTGACCGACATCATGGCGTTCCGCGTCGTTACGGAGAGCGAGGAAGATTGTTATGCCGCGATGGGCGTGCTCCACCGTACTTGGCAATTCATCCCGGGCCGGTTCAAGGACTACGTTTCGACGCCAAAGACCAACGGCTATCGCTCGCTCCACACGGCGCTGATCTACGAGCGGTCGATGCGGGTCGAAGTGCAGATCCGCACCCGCGAGATGCACCGCACGAACGAATTCGGCCTGGCGGCGCATTGGGCCTACAAGCAGGGTGCGAAGCCCGATGGGCAGGTTGGCTGGCTGCGCGATCTCATAGAGATTGTCGACGCCAGCCACGATGCCGAGGAATTGCTCGAGCATACGCGCATGGCGATCTACCAGGATCGCATTTTCGCCTTCACCCCGAAGGGCGCGCTGTTCCAGTTGCCCAAAGGTTCGACGGCGGTCGATTTTGCCTTCGCGGTCCACACTGATCTGGGCGCACACACGGTGGGCGCCAAGATCAACGGGCGCCACATGCCGCTGCGTACCCAGCTCGCCAACGGGGACGTGGTTGAAATCATCAAGGGCAAGAGCGCGGAACCCCAGCTGTCGTGGCTGGGCTTTGTGGTAACCGGCAAGGCGCGCGCTGCGATCCGACGCTCGGTGCGGCTGAAGGAGCGCGATGAAATCGCTGAGATCGGCCGCAAGTTGTTCGACCAGATTGCTGCGCGCCTGCCCGCCAAGATCGGCAAGAAAGCAATTGCCGCCGCGGTCGAGCGACTGTCGCTGGAGGACGAGGAGGACCTGATGTACGCGATCGGCGCGGCCAAGCTCTCCGACCGCGCGGTGATGGAAGCGCTCGTGCCGGGTTCCACCGCCGGAATGGGCGACAGCGTCGATTGGTCGAAGCAGGATCACGCGATATCCATACGCGGCTTGACCGCCGGGGTGGGTTTTCAACTCGCCCAATGCTGTCATCCGGTGCCGGGGGACCGCATTGTCGGCCTGCGTCGCCCCGGCGAAGGGGTGGAGGTTCACGCGATCGACTGCATCGAGCTTGCCAGCGGCATCGATTCAGATTGGCTCGACCTGTCGTGGGGCCAGCAAAGCATGGGCGCGGTCGGGCGGCTTCGGGTGACGCTTTACGATCGGCCCGGGACGCTGGCTGAAATGGCCGGCATTTTCGCGCAGAACCTGGCCAACGTGAAGGCGATCGCCCAGACCCAACAGGATCATCCGTTTTCAGGCTACGAGGTTGACCTCGAAGTGCAGGATTTGGCGCACCTCACCCGTATCCTCAGCGCGCTGCGCGCCAGTGATGCGGTGGCGCAGGCCGAGCGGATTTAGCCTACGGCGCCGGCCGCACGGGCACCGGTATATTGCAGATGTCCGCCCCGCCAGCAGGCGCGATAAAGAAAGGATCGCGCCGGTTGGCGCGCGCTTCGGCGTAGCGGGCGAAGCTCTCGCTTTCGGTGGAGAGATACTGGAACGAGGGTTGCTCGCTCGCGGGCAAATCGCTTGCGACGCGGATTGACACGATCGGCGTGTGCTCGGCCGAAGTCTCGTAAAACCCCAGCGCCTCGGTGCCGCGTGGGAGCGAGGAAAGGTGCTCGATCCCCTCGACCACCCGACCGACCAGCGCGATGTTGCGGTCGAGATGGCGGGGGGCGTGGCCGATTACAGTATAGAGCTCGGCGCCCGTGCCGGTATCGGGCGAATAGCCGCGCCCCACGCCGACCATGCCGTAGCAGTGGACGGGCCAAACTTGGTCCGGTGCCGATTCTCGACCTTCGTCACGCAGCACGCGATTCAGCGCTACCGGCCATCCCTGAGCGAAGGCAATCCAATGGGTATAAGGGTCATCGAACCTGAACGGACCGCGATCGATCGGTGTCATGACGCCGCGGCCCGGGGGCGAGGACACTTGGTAAGCTGCCGGGACGCGACCCTCCCGTCCCCAGGTCTGCTGAACCAGCCCTTCTCGATACGGTGTCAGATAGTCGGTCTCGGGCATTGCGTTCAGCCCTCCGGGGAGCGCTTTCGCGTTCGCCGCGTCCTCGCCATTGGGATCCCCCCACTGGACCACATAGTTGTCCTGAACGCGGGTCACCGCGATGCCATCGTACCACCTTGCGCTGGCGAGTGTGCGGATGTTCTCGACCCAGCCCTGGCTGAACGGCGCCGGCATGAGCTGGATGACGACCCGGCGCGGCTTGCCCTGTGCATCGGGCGCGAGTGTCATCACGATCAGATCCTCGGGCGCGATCGCCACCCAATCCCCGGCTGGAGCGGCGGCGACGATCTCGCCGGGGGAGGGCGCACCGGCCCGTTCGGCATCCTGCGCAGCGACGGGGAGGGCTAGGGCGAGCATGGCGGCGAGCGACAGCAGGGGCTTGTTCATGCGCCTGACGTGCCACGGCGCGCCCGCGAGAAAAAGGTCCTTCTCGCACTGCCGGGTTTTGGGGGTCGGCGAAGCCGGTGTTTTGCGGCCGTGTTTGCGCGAAATGGCTCATCGCCGCGACGTGGCCATTCACCCCGTTGCGCCGCGTCGTCCAGCCCGCTAGAGGCGCGCCTCAGCCGACAGGCATGCGGAGCGGTGGCCGAGTGGTCGAAGGCGCTCGCCTGGAAAGTGAGTATACGTCACAAGCGTATCGAGGGTTCGAATCCCTCCCGCTCCGCCACCAAACCGAACCAACCGTCGTCAAAGCGGCCCTGCGGGCCCTGCGCTATCCGGATCGCGCCCCGCGCGCATGATTGACGCGTCAGGCGTAGCGCAGCTGGAGGCTTCGCCATCGCTCATGATTGCATCTTGAAATGCCAAAGTGTTTTGCAAAATGACACGATTATACCAAATGAACCACAATGCTAAGGTGAGGCGATAGATTTGGGGAGAACGACAATGAAAACTCGCGCCGCCGTCGCTTTCGAGGCGAAGCAGCCGCTTGAGATTGTCGAGCTCGATCTGGAAGGCCCCAGGGCGGGCGAGGTATTGGTCGAGGTCATGGCGACCGGCATCTGCCATACCGACGCCTATACCCTCGACGGGCTGGACAGCGAGGGGCTGTTTCCCAGTGTACTTGGGCATGAGGGCGCGGGAATCGTGCGCGAAGTCGGCGCGGGTGTGACCTCGGTCAAGCCGGGCGACCACGTGATCCCGCTCTACACCCCCGAATGCCGCCAGTGTAAATCGTGTTTGTCGGGCAAGACCAACCTGTGCACCGCAATCCGCGCGACCCAGGGCAAGGGGCTGATGCCCGACGGGACCAGTCGCTTTTCCTACAAGGGGCAGATGATCCATCACTACATGGGCTGCTCGACGTTCTCCAATTTCACCGTCCTGCCCGAAATCGCCGTGGCGAAGATCCGCGAGGACGCGCCGTTTCAATCGGCTTGCTACGTTGGGTGCGGCGTGACCACCGGCGTGGGGGCGGTCATCAACACCGCCAAGGTGCAGGTGGGTGACAACGTGGTCGTGTTCGGCCTCGGCGGTATCGGGCTCAATGTCATTCAGGGCGCGCGGCTGGCGGGTGCCAACAGGATTATCGGTGTCGACATCAACCCGGACCGCGAGGAATGGGGCCGCCAGTTCGGCATGAGCGAGTTCCTCAATTCGCAGGGTATGAGCCGCGAGGACGTGGTCGCCCGGGTGGTAGAGATGACCGATGGCGGTGCCGACTATACGTTCGATGCCACAGGCAACACGGAAGTGATGCGTATGGCGCTGGAGGCTTGCCATCGTGGCTGGGGCACATCGATCATCATCGGCGTGGCCGAGGCAGGCAAGGAGATCGCCACGCGCCCGTTCCAGCTCGTTACCGGGCGCAACTGGCGCGGCACTGCGTTCGGCGGGGCCAAAGGCCGCACCGATGTGCCAAAGATCGTCGATATGTACATGACCGGCAAAATCGCGATCGATCCGATGATCACGCACGTCATGGGATTGGAGGAGATCAACACCGCCTTCGATCTGATGCACGCCGGGACCAGCATCCGCAGCGTGGTGGTTTATTGAGCAAGTGGGCAGACAGTTGATGGAGCAGGTCAGCGCCAATCTCAGCCATGGCGGCGTTCAGGGTGTATATCGGCATTTGAGCACGGCCACGGGCACGCCGATGACGTTTTCGGTTTTCATTCCACCGCATGGGGAGGGGGCAAGGCTTCCAGTACTGTGGTATCTTTCCGGCCTGACCTGCACGCATGCGAACGTGACCGAGAAGGGCGAATACCGGCGCCTTTGTGCGGAGTTGGGGCTCATCTTCGTCGCGCCCGATACTTCACCCCGTGGCGACGATGTACCCGATGCCGACGGCTATGACTTCGGCCAGGGGGCCGGGTTCTATGTCGATGCGACGCAGCAGCCATGGCAGCGGCATTTTCGCATGCGCAGCTACGTTGAAGACGAGTTGCCAGCGATTGTCGCGGCGAATTTTCCCGCCGATATGGAACGGCAGGGCATCACCGGCCATTCGATGGGGGGGCACGGAGCGCTGACGATAGCGCTGCGTCATCCTCACCGGTTCCGTTCCATCTCTGCATTCGCCCCGATCGCCAGTCCCATGCGATGCCCCTGGGGCGAGCGTGCGCTCGACGGCTATGTCGGCGGTGACCGCGCGCAATGGCGCCAGTATGATGCCTGCGCGCTGATCGAGGATGGCGCGCGCCTGCCCAACCTGCTGGTTGATCAGGGCGAAGCCGACAATTTCCTCGAAGAACAGTTGCAAACCCATCTTCTGGCCCAAACCTGCGAGCGGGCGGGGCAGCCCGCGACCATTCGCATGCAGCCCGGCTACGATCACAGCTACTATTTCATTTCGACGTTCATGGACGATCACTTGCGCTGGCACGCCGCGCGGCTGGGTGGGGTTGGCGCATGAGCGCGGTTATCCTGGCCGCTTATTACGATGCGTTCAATCGCGGGGACAGGGAAGCCATGCTGGCCCTTCTGTGCGAGGACGTGGTGCACGAGCCGAGCCAGGGTTCGCCGCGGCATGGCAAGGGCGCGTTCCGGGAATTTCTCCAGCACATGGACCGCTGTTATCGGGAGCGGGTAATCGAGCCTGTCTATTTCCTGTCGGACGACGGTACGCGCGGCGCGGCGGAGTTCGCTTTGGAAGGCACTTACATCGCCACCGACGACGGACTGCCCGCAGCGCGCGGCCAAGCCTACCATTTGCGGGTTGGTGCGTTCTTCGCCTTTCGCACCGGGCAGATTGCCCGTGTGAGCAATCATTACAACCTCACCGACTGGATCGCCCAGGTCCGGTGATGGCGGATGATGCGGCGATCACGCCGAAATCGGGCGCAATTACCGTTCAGCGCGAGCGGCGGAGCGAGGCTCTGCTCGGCGAACTTGCGCGATTGCGGGTCGAGGTGTTCCGTGCCTGGCCGTACCTCTATGCCGGCAGCGCGGATTACGAGGCTCGCTATCTGAGCGATTTTCTCGCCGACGAGAGCGCGACGATGGTCGTAGCGCGACACGATGGACAGGCGATCGGCATGGCCACCGCATCACGTCTTGCCGCACAGCCGGATGAAATCCAACAGCCCCTTCGTGCCGGGCAATACAATCCGGCCCTTGTCCACTATTTTGGGGAATCCGTCCTGCTCCCGCGTTACCGCGGTTGCGGAATTGGCCACCGCTTCTTCGACGAGCGTGAGCGTGCGGCGCGCGAAGCGAATGCGACGCATGCCTGTTTTTGTGCCGTAGTTCGCGAGGATGACCATCCCGCCCGGCCCGCGGCGGGGCGTGATCTCTCTTCTTTCTGGCGTTCGAGAGGCTATGTCCCGGCTGCTGGCATGGAAGCCTCGATCGCCTGGCGGGAAGTGGGCGCCAGCGTCGAAGTTCTCCACCGCATGCAGTTCTGGATCAGGCGGCTGTGATGCGGTCGTTAGCCTGATCCCCATCGATCATCGCCGACTCCGGGGCGAGGGTGTGCTGGCGTTTGGCAAGCGCGCGATAGTGGTGCAGTAACGGTTCGGTATAGCCGTTGGGTTGTGCCGAGCCTTCCAAAACCAGCGCCCGCGCCGCTGCCAGCGCCAGGCTCGCCCGCGCCGGATCGGCCATTGGCCGATAGGCTGGATCGCCAGCGTTCTGGGCGTCAACCCGGGCGGCCATTCGCATCACTGCGTCGTCGAAATCGGACTGGTCGCACACCCCGTGCGTCAGCCAGTTGGCGATATGCTGGGCCGAGATACGCAAGGTCGCGCGGTCTTCCATCAGGCCGATGTCGTGAATGTCGGGGACTTTCGAACAGCCCACTCCCTGATCTATCCAGCGCACCACGTAACCAAGGATTCCCTGAACGTTATTGTCGAGTTCCGCGGCAATTTCCTCGCGGCTCCAGTCCGGCTGCGGCGCTACCGGGATGTCGAGCAGGTCGGCGAGCGGCGGAGGTGGGTCGGCGGCGATCGCGCGCTGGCGATCAAACACGTCGATCGCGTGATAGTGCATGGCGTGAAGGGTGGCCGCAGTGGGCGAGGGGACCCATGCGGTGTTCGCGCCGCTCATGGGATGGCCGATTTTCTGGGCCATCATGTCGGCCATCCGATCGGGCGCCGCCCACATTCCCTTGCCGATCTGCCCGCGCCCGGATAGTCCGCAAGCCAGTCCGATAGCGACATTGCGCGCCTCGTAGGCGGCGATCCAGCGGCTTTCCTTCATGGCTGCCTTTCGCACCATCGGGCCGGCCTGCATCGACGTATGGATCTCGTCGCCGGTGCGATCGAGAAAGCCGGTGTTTATGAAGGCGATCCGGTCCTTCACCGCATGGATACAAGCAGCGAGATTGGCCGACGTTCGCCGTTCCTCGTCCATCACTCCGATTTTCACGGTGTTGCGTGGCAGCCTGACGAGATCCTCGACCCGCGAGAACAAGTCCTCAGCGAAGGCGCATTCATCCGGCCCATGCATCTTCGGCTTGACGATGTAGATCGCGCCCGTGCGGCTGTTGCGCCGCTGGCCGAGCCCATTCACGTCATGCGCGCCGATCAGCACGGTGACGATCGCGTCGAGAATGCCCTCCGGCGCTTCTCCGCCATCCGGGAGCAAAACGGCCGGAGTCGTCATGAGATGGCCGACATTACGCACAAACATCACGCTGCGACCGGGAAGCTCGAACGACGCGCCAGCTGGATCAGTCCAGCGCCGGTCCGGAGCCATTGTCCGGGTGATCGTTCCGCCCGCCTTGTCGAACGCGGCGGTGAGGTCGCCGCGCATCAGCCCGAGCCAATTGGTATAGCCAAGGAGTTTATCCTCAGCATCGACCGCCGCCACTGAATCTTCCAAGTCGATAATGGTGGTGAGCGCCGCTTCAAGCACCACATCTGCAAGGCCGGCCGGATCGGTGCGCCCGATCGGATGGCTGCGATCAAGTACCAGTTCGATGTGAAGGCCGTGGTTGGACAATAGGATGGCCGCAGGGGCCGCCGGGTCGCCACGATAGCCGGCAAATTGTCCGGGGTTTGCCAATGCGGGATAGAGCGCGCCGCCGGTCACTCGCCATTCTCGCACCGCGCGGTGGCTCCCATCGGCCAAGGGTACCGCTTGGTCGAGGAACGCGCCCGCCGCCGCGACAACTCGTGCGCCCAGCGCGGCGTCGTAACCGTCCGTTTTCGCCGCATCCGAAAGCGCGTCAGTGCCATAGAGTGCATCGTAGAGGCTACCCCACCGCGCGTTGGCTGCGTTGAGCGCGAAGCGGGCGTTGAGCGCTGGTACGACCAGTTGAGGCCCGGCGCGAAGGGCGATCTCGTCGTCCACTCCGGTCGTCGTGACGGAAAATGGGTCAGGCTCGGGCGCAAGATAGCCGATCGCGTGCAGGAAGGCCTCGTACCCCGCTGCGTCGTGCCCGTTCCCCGACCTTTCCATATGCCAGGTGTCGATACTGGCCTGTAAGCTGTCACGTCTGGTCAGAAGTGCCCGGTTGCGGGGGGTCAGTTCGTCAAAGATCGCCGCGGCGCCATCCCAGAACGCTCCCGCATCGAGACCGAGCGGCGGGAGGATGTCGGCTTCGATGAAGCGCGCAAGCGGGGTCGCGACGCGCAGCCCCGCGCGTTCGATGTATTCGGTCATGTGTTGTCTTTCGTCCGGGGGGAAACGCGCCGCTCAGGCTTGGTGAGCCCTCGCTCAGCCAATCCGCATCGTCACCGCCTTGGTCTCCAGGTAGTTGGCCAGCACCGCCTCGCCCATCTCGCGGCCCCAGCCCGATTGCTTGTATCCACCAAAGGGCAGCGCGGCATCGAACACGTGATAGCAGTTGATCCAGACTGTGCCCGCGCGCAGGCGATTGGCGACGCTCAGCGCCCGGCCGGTATCGCGCGACCATACCCCCGCGGCGAGGCCGTAGACGCTGTTGTTCGCCTCGGCGATCAGCGCATCGTCGAGTTCCTTGAACGGGGTTGCGACCAGCACCGGGCCAAAGATTTCTTCGCGCACGACCTTCATCTGAGGGTTGGTGTTGGTGAGGACGGTCGGCGCCACGAAGTATCCGCCCTCCGGCGCCTGGTCCTGGCGGAACATGAACTCGGCGCCCTCGTCCCGGCCCGCTTGCAAGAAGCCGCGCACGCGGTCGTATTGCACGCTGGAAACGAGGGGGCCCATTTCCGTACCTTCATCGAGCCCATGGCCGAGCCTGATCTGGCCCGCCACCTGGGCCACGCCTTCCACGACCCGGTCGTAGATGGAATCGTGAACGTACAGGCGCGCGCCCGCATTGCAGCACTGGCCATGGTTGAAGAAGATGGAATTGGCTGCGCCGGCGATGGTCAGGTCGAGATCGGCGTCACCCAATACGATGTTCGGGCTCTTGCCGCCCAGTTCCAGCGAGACCTTCTTGAGATCCTTCGACGCGGCCTGGACGATCAGCTTGCCAACTTCGGTCGAGCCGGTGAACGCCACCTTGTCCACGCCGGGATGCCCAGCCAGCGCGGCACCAGCGGTTTCGCCGAAACCCGTCACGATGTTGACAACACCGTCGGGCAGCCCCGCATCGAGCAGCAACTGCCCGAGCCACAGGGCCGATAGCGGGGTTTCCTCCGCGACCTTGAGTACGACAGTGCAGCCTGTCGCAAGTGCCGGCGCCACTTTCCATGCGGCCATCAGCAGCGGGAAATTCCATGGGATGATCTGTCCGACCACGCCAATCGCTTCCTTGCGGGTCATCGAAACCAGTTCCATTCCCGGTGCCGCGAGGGCGGAAATGGGGATAGTGCGCCCTTCGATCTTGGTGGCCCACCCGGACATGTAATGGAACATGTCGGCCGAAAGCGTCACGTCGGCGGCGCGCGCCACTGTCTTGGGTTTGCCGTTATCGAGCGCCTCGATCGTGGCGAGGGTATCGGCGTGCTCAAGAATCAGATCGCCGATCCGGTGGATAAGGCGGCCTCGGTCGGATGGGGTCATGCGCGGCCAGGGGCCGGTTTCAAACGCGCGCCGTGCAGCCTTGACCGCGCGGTCGACATCCGCCGCATCACCCTCCGCGACCGCGGCGATGCGCGCGCCGGTGGCCGGGTCGTGCACATCGAACGTGCGGCCCGAGGCAGCCATTTCCCAGCGTCCGTCGATCAGCATTGGTCGATCGTGCGACAGCCACTTGTTCAAGGCTTCCGACACGCTGGCGTGCTGGAGGATGGGGGCATGGACATTCATTGTTTCTCTCCCGGAAACAGGTTTAGCGGGCGGCCTGGTTTCAAACGCTGGCCGCGATCGAATGCGCGTTCTCCGCATCGCCGCCGATCGTATCGGTGAGCCGCGTCGCGGCATCGACCAGAGCGGCGCCAAGCTCGGCGATGCGTTCGAGCACCATGCGATGCACGGGGCCGGAGATGGACAGCGCGCCGATCGGCTCCCCCCATTCGTTGAATATTGGCGAGGCGACGCACCGTGCGCCTGATGCGAATTCCTGATTATCCCGCGCGAACCCTTCCTGGATCGCCTTCTCGAGATGGTCGGCCAACTGCTCGCGCGAGCCGACTGAATTTTCCGTCCGGCGTTTCAGGCCGTGGCGGGCGATGAACCGGTCGACTTCCGCCTCGCTCCAGTGCGCCATCACGCACTTGCCCGCCGCGCTGGTGTGCAGGGGAACGCGGATGCCAGGCCGGGCAAAGGTGAGGATGGCGTGAGCGGGGCAGACCTGCGCCAGGTATAGGATGCTGCTATCGTCGGCGATGCTGAGATTGACCGTCTCGCGCGTGGATTCCATCAGCATCTTCATGATCGGACGCCCGATCCGGACGAGATCGCGTGCCCGGCCGAAGGTCTGGCCAACGGCAAAAGCCTGGAGGCCGATCGACCACCGCATCTGGCGTGCATCGAAGCTGACAAACCGCCGCTCTTCCAGCGTTGTCAGCAAGCGATGCGTGGTCGATAGCGGCAAACCGACATGCCGGGCCAGCACGGACAGCGCGACACCATCATCGTATTCCGCCAAGGCCTCAAGAATCGAGAGGGTACGGGTCACGGACTGAACCTTGCCCGAGCGTTCCGTCTGAAGCGGCACGTCTGCTGCTAGGCGCATCGGCGATCCTGTTCCCAACGGTCGTTTATACGGCAATTGATCTATCACAGGTTTCATCCGCACGGCGATCGGTTTTCACGATGTGGAAGCTGGCAATGACGGCGGCGTCGGTCCGCCCGTCGCATGGTCGAGCAGTTCGACAACGTGGATCATCGTCAGATCGGGGTCGCCGAGCTGGATCATGCATCCCAGGTTGGTCGTTGCGACGATCCGGGCGCCGGTCGCTGCCAACGCCGCTCGCTTGCGGTCGCGCAGTCGCCCGGCGATCTCGGGTTGGAGGATATTGTAAACACCCGCCGATCCGCAGCAGAGATGGCTGTCCGCCGGAATTGACACCGCACACCCGACCTGGCGAAGCAGTGCGTTGGGGACGTCGCCCAGCTTCTGACCGTGCTTGATCGAACAGGCCGGGTGGTAAGCGACATCAGGAGGATGGGACCAGACCACCGGCGGCAACCCGCGTTCGGCTACAAATTCGCTGACATCGCGCGCCAGGCGCGAGATCTTCATCGCCCGCTCGGCATAGACCGAATCGTGAGCAAGCTGATCGCCAAGTTCCTTGACTGTCACGCCGCAGCCCGACGCGTTGACGATAACTGCATCGACTGTTCCCGCTTTCAGCACCGGCGACCATGCGTCCACGAGCGCCCGGGCGCGGGTGAGGGCGGCTTCGGAACGGCCCATGTGTTGAAGTATCGCGCCGCAACACGTTGCGCCGGGCGGGGCCATGACGTCGAATCCCATGCGGTTGAGCAGCCGTGCCGTTGCATGATGTATGCCGCGTCCGATCGCATCCTGCACGCACCCCGTCAGCAGGATCACCTGGCCCTGGCGGGTCGCGGCGCGGCTGATTGCTGGTAGCGGCAGCGAATTGTCGCGCGGCGCGCGCGCGGCGAGCATCCCCAGCGCCTTGAAACGAGAATCGGGCACGAACCGCGCTATCCAGCCAAACCCGCGTCCCAGCGCCAGTGCCGCTTCGAACGCGCGCGGGCGGGGAAGCAGAAACGCCAGCAGCGCGCGAAGCCCCCGGTCGTGCCACGGGCGGCGATAGTTTTGTTCGACGTGCGCGCGCGCATGATCGATCAAGGCGCCATAATCGACGCCGGATGGGCATGTCGTGGTACAGGACAGGCACGACAGGCAACGATCGACGTGCCGCACCGTCGCTTCATCGGGAGGATCGCTTGCGCCGAGCATCGCTTTGATGAGCTGAATTCGTCCGCGCGGACTGTCTCGCTCGTCTCCTAGCAGCACATAGGTTGGGCAAGTCGCGGTGCAGAAGCCGCAGTGGACGCAGGAGCGGACGATCGCGGCCGGGCCATCGGGCCGAGAGCGCGGGGCGAGTTCTGTTTCAGCAAGCATGCGACATGTCCTCTGCGCGCATGCGGCCCGGGTTCAGCAAACCATGCGGATCGAATACCGCCTTTACCCGGCGGGCCAGGGCATCGACCGCCGGACTTTCGGAAAATAGCGGACAGGCCCGGCGCATTGTTTCGGGCGCGCGATACAGCATAGCGGAACCGGCATCGGACGCTATCGGCGGAGCCTCCGATCCATCCGCGCCGATCACCCAGATGCGTCCACCCGCGCAATCAACCAAACCGCGATCCGCCGCAGCCAGGATTGCGGGCGCATGCGACATCGGCACGGATAGCCGCCACAGCGCTTCGTGCGCGGCGACGCGGAGCAGCTCTTCAGGCGAAGCAAGATCGCGCCAGAACGCTTCGGCGCGATGGTCATCGAGCCGGTCGCCGTGGCGACCGGCGAATTTCTCCAACCCGCGCAGGCGTTCGTCCATTGCCGCCCGGGCGCCTTCGATGCGGACGAATGCCGAGCCCTGCCTCCCATCAAGGGTATATGCGCATCCGCTCGGCTCGATTGCGCTGCCCGCGCAGGCGCGCAAGAGGGCGCAGCCATCCTGGGGGGTCAGGTCGGGAAACACGATTGTCGCGCTCGTGGACGGGGCGGGCAGAACCTTGAGGGTGAGGCGCGTGATCACCGCCAGCGTGCCGAACGAACCGGCCAGGAGGCGCGGAATGTCGTAACCGGTCACATTCTTGACCACCTGCCCTCCCGCCTTGAACTTTTCGCCAAAACCCGAGATCGCGCTGACGCCAAGGACGAAATCGCGTGCTGCACCGGCCCGCATCCTGCGGGGTCCCGACAGGTTCGCGGCGACCACTCCGCCAATCGTACCCGACACCGGAGGTTCGAAAGGGAGATGCTGTCCATGACGGGCAAGCAGCGCGGCCAGCGCCGTCATGGGCAGGCCTGGCTCGACGGTCAGCACCAGCTCTTCGGGTTCGTAGGCGACGATGCGGTCGAGACCGGCCAACGAGAGCTGGCGTTCCGCCATCACAGGGGCGCCGAGATAGCGGCGCGTCCCGCTACCCGTAACCTCGATCCTGGCGCGGTCCGACAGGGCGCCGCGTACGGCGGTTTCGACCTCGGCAGCCGTCGTGGGTCGGATCACCTCCATCTCAGAACCGGGGAAGGTCGGGGAAGCGGGTCTGGCCGCCATGCACGTGGACCCGGCCAAGTTCGGCACAGCGGTGGAGGGTTGGGAACACCTTTCCCGGGTTGAGCAACTGGTCCGGGTCAAAGGCGCATTTCAGGCGCATTTGCTGGGCCAGGTCGCATTCGTCGAACATCAGTGGCATGAGGTCGCGCTTTTCGATGCCCACCCCGTGCTCGCCCGTCAGTACGCCGCCAACCGACACGCACAGGCGCAGGATGTCGGCACCGAATTCCTCGGCACGGTGAAGCTCACCCGGCTGGTCCGCATCATAAAGAATGAGCGGATGGAGGTTGCCGTCGCCCGCATGGAAGACGTTGGCGACTGCCAGGCCGTACTTGTCGGATAGCGCGGCGATCCCCTCCAGTACTTCAGGCAACCGCCCGCGCGGGATCGTGCCATCCATGCAGTAATAATCGGGTGCGATGCGACCGACCGCCGGGAACGCTGCCTTGCGTCCTGCCCACAATGCGGCCTGATCGGTTGCATCCGCGGCGACCCGTTCCGAAGTCGCGCCCACTTCGCGCGCGATCGCGGAAACGCGGTCCACCGCGATCGCGCATTCGGCGAGCGGCCCGTCCAGCTCGATCAGGAGAATGGCGCCTGCGTCTGGCGGATATCCGGCTCCCACGAACGCATCGGCTGCGCGGGCGGCGAGTGCATCCATCATTTCCATGCCGGCCGGGACGATTCCCGCTGCGATGATCGCCGCCACGCAGGCGCCCGCGGCGGCGGGCGTGGGAAAACCGAGCAGCAGCACGCGGCTCGTTTCCGGCGCGGGCAGCACACGCACGGTTACCTCTGTCACCACAGCGAGCAAGCCCTCCGACCCAGTCATCGCGGCCAGCAGGTCATAGCCTCCGGCATCCAGATAGCGGCCGCCCAGCCGCAGCCTGGTGCCGTCGATCAGGCAGATTTCGAGCCCGCAGATGTTGTTCACGGTCAGCCCGTGCTTGAGGCAATGAACCCCGCCCGAATTCTCCGCGACATTGCCGCCAATCGAACAGGCAATCTGACTCGAGGGATCGGGCGCATAGTAGAACCCATGATCCGCCACGGCGTGGGTGATAGCCAGATTGGTGACGCCGGGCTGAGCGACGACCACCTGGTTGTCGATATCGATCTCGATGATGCGATTGAGCCGTGCCAGCACGAGCAATATGGCTTCGGGATGGGGCATCGCCCCACCGGAAAGCGAGGTGCCGGAACCGCGCGGGACCACCTTGATCCGCATTTCATGACAAAGCCGCAGGACCGCCGACACCTGGTCGGCATCGGCCGGTAGCACGACCAGCGGCGGCATTTCGCGATAAGCGGTCAGCCCATCGCAATCGAACGCGGCGCGCGATGCCGCGTCCTCGACAATGGCCTCTGGCGGGAGAACGGCCCGCAGCGCCGCCACCAGCATGGGCAGCCTGGCGGCGAACGATGCATCCCGCTCACCGTCCGTCTTGCAGTGCGTGGACACTCGCGGCTCCGTCGGTCAGCAAGGCGTCTGCCCCCCATTGCGCGGCGCATTCGTCGTTGTCCGGGGTGTCGCCACTCACACCGGCCGCGCCGATAATCTGGCCATCTTCGATCAGGAGAACCCCGCCGGCGGCCGGCGCAACCCGCCCTTCACTGATGGCATTGAGGCTGGCGGCGAAATGCGGTCGCGCCTCGGCGATTGCCTGGTAGGCGCGCGACGGCATGCCCAGGTTGAGTGCGGTCCACGCCTTGGCGAAGGCAACTGAATAGCGCAGCGGGCTCGCACCGTCCTGTCGCCGATAGGCGACCAGGTTGCCACCAGCGTCGATCACCGCGATTCCGAGCGGCGAAAACTTGCGTCGGCCAGCCTCGGCCAGCGCGGCACCTATGACCGTTTCGGCCTGGCCGAGGGAAAGCATGGGCATTGGTATCGACCCCGAAATTGCGTGGCGAAAACGGTGAACAAGCGTCCATGCCCGGCGGCGAGTCCGATCGCCGCCGGGTCTGATCAGATCAGAACTGCAACCGGACCCCCGCCTGGTAGGTCGGACCATAGTTCTCGATCAGGTTGAAGATGCCGCCGACACCGCTTGGGTCGCCGCGGAAATAGTTGCGATCCTCTGCGTCGTTGATGTTGAGCGCATCAAAATAGACCTGGAAGCCTTCGCGCACATTGATGCGGAGATTGACGTCCATCGTGAAGCGCGAACGTTCGAGCAGGTCGGATCGTTCGTCTTCTAGGCCCAGGAACCCGGCGTTAATGGCGATCAGGCGCTTGCCGGTGTAATTCCCCGACCAGCGCAGGCTGAAGCTGTCGTTTTCGATGCCGGCGGAAACATTGTATGTGAGGTTGGATTGGTCGGGCAGGGTGAACGTCCGTCCGATCTGGGCATCGGTCGCCTTGCTTTCCGACAAGGTCACGTTGCCTGAAACGAACAGGCCGGAGAGCAGGCCGGGCAGGAACGTGAAGTTCTGCTGACCGGAAAGTTCGACGCCATAGATCGTCGCCCTGTCGCCGTTGATGAAGGTTTCGACCGAATTGAACCCTCCGGTGACCGTTCGCGTCCGCGCGCCATCAGACGAAACGACTTCCCCCACAGGAACGCCGATCTGGCTCAGGTCGCTCCCCGAAAAGACGATCGGCAAGATGAAGTTGCTGATCCGCTTGTAATAACCAGCAACCTGAAAGAACGTGTTGCGGTTCGGATACCAAGCAAGCGACGCGTCGAACTGGTGCGCCGTCAGGGGATCGAGCTGCGGATCGCGCAAATCGCTGACATTGCGTTCAAACAGCACGATATTGCGCGCGGTGGCGAGATCGTTGATCACCGCGGGAATGTCGTCCTCGTCCGTTTCTTCGGAAGTCGAGGTGGTGAAGATCGCCGACGCTTGGTTGAAATCGGGGCGCCGCGTGGCAGTGGTGTAAGACAGGCGTGCGAGCAGGGTGTTCGCAATGTCCCAGCGAACATTCACGCTTGGAAAAAAGTCGACGTAGCTGTTGCGGTCGCTCACGGCGGTTACGTTGGCCAATTCCTCCAGCGGATCGCCATCGGCATCGAAGCGATCGGCGAGGAATGCGTCGGCCTGCGCCCGCGTGAAGGTCGCCGTGCCTGCGGCAAGTGCGGCGTCAAGCGCGTCGGCCAGCGCCTCGGAAATGTCTTCGTCATAGGAGATGATGTTGGTGTCGTTACCCTCGGTACGCCATTTCGTTGCCTCGACACGTACCCCGGCGATCACCTGGATCGTGTCGGTTGGGTTGAACTTCGACATGAGATAGCCGGACAGAACATCCTCCTCGACACTGTAGTCGAAACCGTTGTTCTCCGCGAAAAGCTCAGTGAAGTCTCCCGCCGCACGACCGGCAAGAGCCGCTTCGCGGGCAAAGCTGCGGACCAGGCTGAGGTTGGGGAAAAACCCCGTGTTGAGGTCAGTGTCCTGCGGGACCGCCGGATTGAAATCGGCGATCGTAACGATTCCGTCGCCATCGACGTCGTAGGCGTCGTCGTCGATATCGATATCGAACCGGTCCTGGTCCACGCTGCGCTGGCGGCGCTGGTATTTCGCGCCGATCTTGATTGAGCCAGCGCGGCCGAACAGGTCCATGTCACGTTGCAGGTCGGCTTTGAACGCCATCACCTCGTCATCAATGAAGCGATCGTACTGGGTGATGAAGCGACGTTCGAAGTTCGCCGGGTTGAATGGATCCGATCGGCGTGCCGGGTTGGCGAAGATGTCGAAGTCCGCGCCGTCTATGCCGAGGTTGTCGTATGTCGCAGTCACATCGCGCTCGCGGAAGCGCGGCTCGACCGAGGGCTGGTCCGACTGATTGCGCGAATAGTCTGCCTGATAGGTCAACGTAAAGGGACCGAACACATTCTCCCCACCGGCGGAGATAGCGTAGAGTTCGTCCTCCTGATCGGTGAAACGAAAACGCTTCTCGACATCGACGCGCTGAACCCTGATCGAATCCTCGCTGAGAGCGAGGATATTGGCGCCCGTGGCGTCGTCGAATTCCACCCGGGTCCGCGCGCGGATGTCGTCGTCCTTGAAACGAGCATAGGTTCCGCGCACGAAGAAGCTGTTTTCCTCGTCGGGGCGGAATTCCAGGTTGAGGTTTCCACTGAGGCGAATGCGTTCGGCGGGGTCGTTGCGCAGGTTGAACCGGCGCGGGCTCAAGATGCCTGGCGCCAGTTCGCGCAGGCCATCGTCCACGCTGTATTCGTCGACCACGGATTTGCGGTTTTGGTAGCTGATGCTCCCCGCGATGCCCCAGGTTTCACCGGCACCGAACAGCTTCGTGAAATCACCCGAAACCTTCTCGTTCACGTCGGAGCTTTTTTCTTGGATAGCCAGTTCACCCCGGACCGAGACCGAATCCTGGTTGCGGTCGAACGCGGAGAGGGTCCGCAGGTTGATGCTGCCAGCGATTGCATCGGCATCGAGATCGGGCGTCAGAGTCTTTGTGACTTCGATCCCGTTGAGCAGGTCCGACGAAACGACGTCCAGATTGACGGAGCGCGAATCCAGATCGCGTGAGCCTAGCTTGGCGCCGTCAACCGTCACCGTCACGAAGCTGCCCGACAGGCCGCGGACCGCGACCTGCTGGCCTTCCCCCTCGCTGCGGCGGATCGACACGCCTGGCAGTCGCTGGAGCGATTCGGCCACGTTCTGGTCCGCGAAATTGCCAATCGCGTCGGCCGAGACGATTGTCTTGAACTGATCGGAGGCCAGCTCTTGCGAGCGGGCGAGGCCAAGCGACCCGCGCGTGCCAGTGACGATGATCTCTGATCCCGTACCCGTTTCGGCGACCGCCGTGTCGGCCAGCGACAAAGCCAGGTCCAGCGGCTGGCCGCCCGTCACGGAAACAGTCTGGCTGCTGTCGCCCGCGTTGAGGTAGGACACGGTGATCTCGTAGTCACCGGCAGGAACGCTCGTAAACAGGAAGCGCCCGTCTGCCCCGGTGCGCGTTTCCAGGCCAAGCGCAGGAATCCTTACCACCGCGCCGCCAATGTTTACCCGCCCGGTCGCGTCCGTTACCCGTCCGGCGACCGTGCTGCGTGCTTCCGTGTTTTCCTGGGCGTGGGCCGGAATTGCCAGTCCGGCGACGCTGAGCGCCGCCAGGGATACGGTCGCCATCGCTCGTGCCAAATTCATCCTTGTCATCCTCGCCTCCCATGGCGCGTCTCAAGCGCGCTCGAACAGTGTTCCGGTGGCGCGATGCCCGATCGGGAAGCACCCACCGTTTTTTCGACCCTGCCAGCCCGATGTGCCGCCGCGCCGATGATCGCGCAAAACGAACCGGTCTATTTTCCGCAGACTGGAAAGCGTTGCTAAACGAGATCGCCCAGCGCCGCGCGCAGCGGATTGAGCCGTGCGCCATATCGGCGCCATGCATCGACCGCGCGTGTGTGCACAGGTTCGCGCACCTGATCGGCGCTGGCGGTGCGGACGGGCCGCGCGTTACGGTGAAATGTCAGCACGTCGGGATGCCAATCGAGCCCACAGCGCGCGACCAGGTGCCGCGCTTCCGCGTCGAAATCGGTCACCAACCGTTCGTAATCCACCCGCACGATCGCTTCGCCAAAGCAGGCGGCCCAATGCGCCATCATCCGGTCATAGGCGCGGTACCAGCGCCCCAGATCGGTCAGATCATACGTAAATTCCTGGCCGGCCGGGAAGTACTGGCGGAAGCAGCCGGTGCACGTGGCCATGGGATCGCGCCGCGCATCGATGAATATTGCCTTGGGAAACAGAAGCCGGGCCAGCCCGAGATGTTCGAAATTGTTCGGCAACTTGTCGATCAGGCGCGCATCGCTTGCCTGGTGATGCCGCGCAAGACCGAGATAATGGCACCCCAGCGCGCGGCAGTCCTCTCGCGTCAGATCGCGCAACAGCGGGGCACGAAAGGCGAGTTCTGGAAGATATGGCAATTCCCCCACGCCCTCTATCCCAGGAACGCAGGACAGCAACTGTTCGATGAGCGTGGACCCGGCGCGCGGAAAGCCGACGATGAAGATCGGTGCCGCGTCCAGGCCCCAATCGGCGCGCTCGTCAAAGAATGCTCGGTCCATGCCCTCTGCGTGCTGCCGCAGCGTGGCGGTCGCGGTTTCGCGGTCAAACGGCGCGAGGCGGCGCATCAGCGCAGCGCCCCTGGCATAAGCGTCAAAAGCGCGATCCGCTTCATCGTTATCGTCGAACGCCTTGCCGAGCGCATATAACCCGGCTGCTTGTTCGCGGGGGACGGCGATATCTCCGATGACGCCCTGCAGCGTCGCACGATCGGTGGCCGTCATCGGCACGGTCTTGATATTGGCGAGGCTCCACCAGGCTTCTCCCCAATCGGGCCAGCGTTCGAGGCATTGGCGATAAGCGGTTTCCGCCGCATCCCCGCGCCCCATTGCCCGCAGGACATGGCCCAGGCCGATCCGGGCGCCGCGATGATCCGGTTCGCGGGCAAGCGTCTCGACGAAGGCTTGCTCGGCCTCGCCATAGCGCCCCAGTTCCGCCGCCGAATTTCCGAGGCCAAGCCAGAGCGTGGCGAGGTCGGCGCGCAACCCCACGGCGGCGCGCGCATGTTCGAGTGCCCCGGCGAGATCGGTCGTCCGGCGCAGTGCCGCGGCTAGATTGCCGTGTGCGATCGCGTCGTCAGGGGCAAGCGCGACCGCTTCGCGCAGATACCTTATCGCCTTGCCAAGTTCGCCCACGGCCAAGGCCGCCACGCCGGCAAGCCGGTGCAATTCGGGATCACGGGGCTCATCGCGAAGCGCGGCGGAATAAAGCGACAACGCCTCGCGCACGGAGCCCCGTCGATGCGCCGCGATCGCGGCCTGCGCCGCCGGGCCGATCATGCGGGGCTTTCCGCAGGACAGAAAGTTTGGGCTCCGCGTCTGGCACTCGCATCCACAAACGCGCAGGTCCGCGCCCAGGGGCTCACCGGGGAGGGTGCATGATGCGTTGGATCGGTATGCGGCATATTGCGGCGGCCACCGCGCTGGCGATCAGCGCACCGGGTCTGTCGCCAGTATTGGCCGAGCCGCTGCGCGGCGCCTCGGGCGAGGTGGTGGCGCGTTGGCAAGTCGCTGACGCGCGCGATGGCGTGGTGGTGGACGGCGGGCATTTCTACACATTGGGCCAGGGGCGAATTGGCAAGCACGACAAGCACACCGGGCGCGAAGTCGCGCACTGGACAGCAAATGTCGAGCTGCCATTGCGCCATTTCACGGGTGGCACCGTGCACGAGGGGCGGCTCTATCTCGCGCACAGCAGCCATCCGCAGCTGCCCGTCGCCAGTTCGATCGAAATCTTTGACACGCGCACGATGCGTCACGTTGCGAGCCATAGCTTCGGGGCGGGCGACGGCCAAGTGAACTGGATCGATCGGCACGACAACCACTGGTGGGTTTGCCGTGCCTATTACGACCGCCTGCCGGAAATCGATCCGGATCGCGGCAGTATCTACACCCAGATCATCAAGCTGGACGATGCGATGCGTCCGCTCGAGGCCTGGCTGGTCGATCCCGCGTTGGTGGCTGCCCGGCTGGCCCCCGACAGCATTTCGGGCGGAGGGTTCGGCCCAGACGGCCGACTGTATGTAACCGGCGCGCGCACGCCCGAAATCTACGCGCTTGAATTCCCCCGGGCGGGATCGACGATGATCTGGCGCGGCACTGTGCCGCTGGCCATCGAGGGGCAGCACTTTTCGTGGGACGATGGCGAGGCCGGCGTAATTTACGGGGTCGTGCCGGGTTCCAGCCATGTCGTGGTCTCCCGCGTTTCAGCCGCCTCGCCTTCAGCGCACCCATGAGGTTCGGCCGGATGTCGTTCGCCGGGCAGATCGCGCCCGTCAATCCGCCCTTCCGCCTCGCGGAAGACGCAGTTCCATTCTTCGACACAGGATTCTTGTCATGACCGCAGCGACTGCCGGGTATTCCGCTCCATCTCCTGTGTCGCCGCCGCCGCCGCGTCGGCGGTGGTATCGTACGTTGTATGGTCAGGTGATCATTGCGCTGTTGCTGGGGATCGTGGTGGGTCACGTGTTTCCCGAGTTTGGCGCGTCGCTCAAGCCGCTGGGCGAGGCGTTCATCAAGCTGGTCAAGATGATCATCGCGCCGGTCATCTTCTGCACCATCGTGGGCGGGATTGGCGGGATGAGCAGCCTGGAGAAGGTTGGCAGCGTGGGCGTGCGCGCGCTTGTCTATTTCCTGGTCTTTTCCACCCTGGCGCTGATCGTGGGCATGATCGTGGGCAATGTGGTGCGCCCGGGCGACGGGCTCGACATCGATCCCGCCCGGCTCGATCCCGATGCCGTTGCCCAGTTCCAGCAATCGGCGCAGGAACAGTCGATCACCCAGTTCCTGCTCAACATCATTCCCGAGACGATGGTCGGCGCGTTCTCTTCGGGCCAGATCCTGCAGGTGTTGCTGGTCTCGATCCTGGCGGGCGTGGCGCTGGCCATGCTGGGGGAGGCGGGCAAGCCGATCGCGGGTGCGATCCGGCGCGTGAACGTGCTGGTGTTCAAGGTCGTCCACATCATCATGCATGCCGCGCCGATCGGGGTGTTCGGGGCGATGGCGTTCACCATCGGCGAATACGGCATCGCCACGCTGGTCAGCCTGGGCGCGCTGATCGCGACGTTCTACCTCACCAGCGCGCTGTTCGTGGGGGTCGTGCTGGGGCTGGTCGCGCGCTACTGCGGGTTCTCGCTGTGGCGGCTGCTTGTTTACATCCGGGCCGAACTGCTGCTGGTGCTGGGCACCTCGTCGTCGGAAGCGGCGCTGCCGGCGCTGATGGAGAAGCTGGAGAACGCGGGCGCCTCGCGGCCGGTGGTGGGCCTGGTGGTGCCGACCGGCTACTCGTTCAACCTCGACGGGACCAACATCTACATGACGATGGCCGCGCTGTTCATCGCGCAGGCGACCAACACCGATCTCAGCCTTGCCGACCAGATCCTGCTGCTGCTGGTGGCGATGCTGTCGTCGAAGGGGGCGGCAGGGGTGACCGGGTCGGGGTTCGTGACGCTGGCGGCAACGCTGTCGGTGGTGCCAGCGGTGCCGGTCGTGGGCATGGCGCTGATCCTGGGGATCGACCGGTTCATGTCCGAATGCCGCGCACTGACCAACTTCATCGGAAACGCCGTCGCCACCATCGTCGTCGCCAAATGGGAAGGCGAACTCGACCAGGATCAACTCGCCATCGCCCTCGCCAAACCCACCCAGGGGACCGTGCCGGATCAGCCCTCGTAGCTGATCCGGTAAACCACGTTGGCCCAATCGTCCGACAGTAGCAGCGCGCCGTCGGGCATCTGAAGCAAATCGACCGGGCGGCCCCAGTATGCATCACGTTTCGCATCCAGCCAGCCGCTGACGAAAGGGGTGTACGACACGACCTTGCCATCGCGCACCTGTGCCATGCTTACCTGATAGCCGACCTTGCCGTCGCGATTCCACGAGCCGTGTTCGGCCACGAACAGCGCTCCGCGATACCTCGGCGGGAACATCTTGCCGTTGTAGAAGATCATTCCCAGCGGCGAAGCATGGGCAGTGACCTCATGCACCGGCGGGGTGCTGCGGGTACAGGCGCGTGCATCGCCAAATTCGGGATCAACCACCGAGCGCGCATGACAGGCGGGAAAGCCGAAGTGCTGTCCGATGCGGTCGAGCCGGTTGATCTCGCACGCGGGAATGTCGTCTCCCATCAGGTCGCGGCCATTGTCGGTGAACCACAGTTTGCCCGTCTGCGGGTGCCAATCCATGCCGACTGAGTTACGCACGCCGCGCGCAATGACTTCCAGGTCGGAGCCATCGGGGTTCATTCGCACGATCGTGCCGTCCATGTCGTTCTTGGGCGGGCACACATTGCAGTCCGCGCCGACGGGCACGTAGAGCTTCCCGTCAGGCCCGAACTTCATGAATTTCTTTTCATGCTTCGTCTGGTTGGGAAATCCGTCGAAGACCACTTCAGGCTTTGGCGGCGCGGCTAGATTGCGCTCGATATTGGGGAATTTGAGGATGCGGGTGATTTCCGCGACATAAAGCGCGCCGTCGCGGAAAGCGACGCCGTTAGGGCGGACCAGGCCGCTCGCGATGGTGTGGACGCGCTCGGCTTGGTTGTCGCGGTCTCGATCGACCAGTGCATAGACCTCTTCGCCGTGCCGGTTGTTCCCGACAAATACGGTGCCACCATCGCCCAGCGCGAGCGATCGCGCGTCGTTGACCTTGGCATAGACCTCGATCTTGAACCCGGGCGGTAGCTGCAGCCCGGCAAGGTCGAGATACCCCTCGGGATAGTCCTCGTACTCGCGCTCGCGTGGGCCTTCGCGGGCCGCGATCGTGCCGGTCACGCCATAACGCTCAGTATGTTCGCGCACTTCAGCCACCGCCGCCGCGTCGATCGGGGCAAGGCGATCCTTGTGAAACGTGGCGCGGACATAGTTCAACAGCGCGGCAACCTCGCTATCGCCCAGCTGCGGAAAGCCGGGCATCTGACCGTCCCACGGTTCGTCGTTGACCAAGATCGGGCCGGAAAGACCGTTCAGCACCACGCTGATCAGGCGCCGCTCGTCGCCCTCTAGCCAATCGCTGTCCTTGAGCGGTGGATGCTCGCCCGCGACACCCATGCCGTCGGCGCCGTGACATGCCGCGCAGTTCGCCTGGTAAAGCTGCTCCCCAAGTGCGTTATCGTCAGCGGCTTGTTCCGTGCACCCGGCCAGGAAAAATGCCGTGCCAGCCAACAGAGCTCGTCGCATTCCGAACCGATATGTCATGATGCCGCCAGAACCTCCTGCCGTTGTTCGCCCAATCCAGTTATGCCCAGCACCATCGTGTCGCCCGGCTTGAGGAAGCGTGGCTCTGGCTGCAGTGCCTGTCCCGCGCCAGCAGGCGATCCGGTCGCGATCACGTCCCCCGGTTCGAGGGTCATGAAGTTCGAAAGATGGGCGATCAGTTCGGCAATCCCGCGAACCATTCGGTTCGCGCGGCAATGTTGGTGGCGTTCGCCATTGACCTCGAGCCACAATTCCAGTGCGCCATAATCGGGAACCTCGTCGCGGGTGACGAGCCAAGGGCCGATCGGGCCGAATCCGTCGCAGCTCTTGCCTCGCGACCACTGCGGAATGGGGTGATCCAGCTGATAGCGCCGCTCGGTGATGTCGTTGACCACGCAGTACCCAAACACATGGTCAAGCGCGTTGTTGGCGTCGATATACCGGCCGCGCCGACCGATCACGATGCCCAGCTCGACCTCCCAATCGGTGTGCTGGCTGCCGCGCGGTAATTCGACCGCGTCGTTCGGCCCGGCGATCGAGCTGTTCGCCTTGAGGAAAAACACCGGATCCGCTGAGGCAAGGTTCATCTCGCTTGCATGGTCGGCATAATTGAGCCCCACACCGATGAACTTTCCCACGCGCCCGACACAGGGTGCGATGCGGACGCCAGGATCGATTGCGGGAAGGGCGGATGGGGCAAGGTCGACCAGGCCTGCCAGCGCACCATTACCGATCGTGACCGGATCGATATCGGCAACAAACGCCGACAGATCGCGCAGGACTCCATCGTCGTCCAACAGCGCCGGGCGCTCGCGCCCCTGATCGCCAATTCGCAGAAATTTCATGTCGCGCCGTCTCCCCGCAGTCCTGGCACCGGATTTGCGGCCGACGTACAAAAACGCGCTGGCCCGGGGCGAGACGAACCACCGCTTATTTCACGATGCGGGGCGCTTCCGCCCTACGGAAAGGCACTGATGCGCGGTTGCGTCGCGCGCGCACTGTCGCTTAGCCATGGTGCAACGAGAACATCGAGAGAGGATCATCATGCACCGCCGAACGCTCCTGAAGTCCGTCGCGCTGGGATCGATGGGCATTGCCGCGATTGGCGCATCCGCCCAGCATGCAATGGCGCAGACGCTGGCGCCGCACCGACGGCAGGTGAAGATCGCCAGGGTCGAAGCCTTCAATGTACCGGAATCCACCTTTGTCTGCGTGACGGCGGATGATGGGACGACCGGTTGGGGCGAGGCAGGGCACGACGGCGGGGCGATCACCGTCAAGATGATCACCGATGAAATGGCCAAGCTGGCCGTTGGTGCCGATGTTTTCGATGCCGAACCGCTGTGGTCGAAGATCTATTACGAGACCGACGAAATGGGGCCGGGCGGGATCGCCAGCCAGGCATTGGCCGGCATCGATTGCGCCCTGTGGGACTTGCGCGGCAAATTGCTTGGGCAACCGGTGTGGGCCCTGCTCGGGGGGCGGTACCGCAGCGAGTTCCCGCTCTACGGGTCGTTCAGTATCGGTCAGTATTCGACCGGCCGCCAGATGACCCCGCGAGAGGCCGCCGCGAAGGCGGAGGAGCTCGTCGACGAGGGGTTCCGCGCGGTCAAGGTCCGGATTGGTATTCGCGAGGAAAATGCCGATCCTGATCCCGATCCCACCTTCCCGGTCGTCCGCGCGGTGCGCGACGCCATTGGGCCGGACTTGCCCCTCTACGTCGACGCCAATAATGGGTATCGCGTCGCCCGCGCGATCGAGGTCGGCAAGCGGTTGGCGGGAGAATTCAACGTCAGCGTGTTCGAGGAACCGGTGGCGGCCTATCATTACCAGTCGCTAGGCCGGGTTTCCGATGCGGCGGGCCTCATGATTGCCTGTGGCGAACACGAATATACCCCTTACGCATTCCGCGACCTGATCATCCAGGGGCGCGTGCATCTGCTGAATCCCGACGTGAGCAAACTGTCGGGCATCACCGGAGGGCGAAAGGTCGCGGCGCTCGCTGAAGCGTTCGACCTGCCGATCTCGGTGCACAACGCCCGCCCGACACTGCTGACCGCCGCGCATGCCCACTACGTGGCGTCCTGCCAGACCGCAAATCGCATCCAGGAACACCCCGGCAATCGGCGCCTCGTCGAGCTTTGGCCGTTCTTCAAGAACCGCATCTCGCACGATCGCGGCGTCCTCACCGTCCCCGACACCCCGGGGCTGGGACTGGACGTTGACGAAGCGGCCGTGCGGCGCGTCCAATAGCTGGAATCAGATGGGCATCGCGCCATCGGCAGCGCGGCACACGAACAGTTCGGCGGATTGGCCGTTCGGTGCGCGGTAATCGCGCGCCACGGCAGTCGCGAGTCCCCGGACATCGTCGCGCGGCAGCAATGCGACTACACAGCCGCCAAAGCCCCCGCCCGTCATGCGTGCTCCACCCGCTTCTCCGATCGATTGATTGGCGATCTCGACCAAACGGTCGATCGCAGGCACCGTGATCTCGAAATCGTCGCGCATCGAAACGTGGCTTGCCCGCATCAGCCCGCCGACCGCCGCCAAGTCATCGCGGGCAAGCGCATCGCGTGTTTCGAGCACCCGGGCATTCTCGCCAACGACATGGTTCGCGCGCGCGAAAATCATCTCGGGCAGCGTGTGGCGAGCGCATTCCAAAGCTGACGGATCGATATCGCGCAAGGCAGTGACATCCAGCCGCCGGGCAGCCTCCTCGCACTGCCGCCTTCGGTCGTTGTAAGCGCTGTCCACGAGCCCGCGTTCCACGCGCGAGTTCAAGATTGCCACCGCGATGCCTTGGGGCAGCCTTTGGGCGTGGCATTCCAGCGTGCGGCAATCGATGACCGTCGCGTGGTCCGCCTTGCCCCGCGCCGCGATCATCTGGTCCATGATCCCGCAGGCCATGCCGACGAAGTGGTTTTCGGCCGCCTGCCCGATCAGCGCTGCGTCGCTGGGCGCGATATTCCAATCGAACAGCGCCGATAGCGCGGTGATCACACCCACTTCGAGCGAGGCGGAGGACGACAGTCCCGTTCCTTGCGGAATGTCGCCTGCGACCGCCATGTCGAAGCCATGCGGCACAAAGCCGCGCGCCGCCAGCTGGTCGACCGAGCCGCGAATATAGTTGGCCCAGCGCAAACCGCTGTGTGCAATCGGTATTCGAGCGTCGAAGTGATCGACTGTATCGCCATAATCGGCGGCAACCACGCGTGCCTCGTTATGGTTGGCCCGCGCGACCGCGACCAGCGTGAAGCGGTCGATGGCGCATGGCATCACGAAGCCGTCGTTATAATCGGTATGCTCGCCAATCAGGTTCACCCGCCCGGGTGAGGCCACGATCAGATCGGGGTGGCGACCGAAGGCACCGGCGAAGCTCGCCTCGACCCGCTGGCGCAATGCCGTGCCCACAGTCATCGAGATTGCTCATGAAGATAGTGGATCGCACGGGTATCGCGTAGCTGCCCCGCGGCACTTTCCGGGGTGAGGTCGCGTTGCGCTTCAGCCATCATTTCGTAACCGACCATAAACTTGCGGACGCTGGCCGAGCGCAGCAGCGGCGGATAGAAGTGTGCGTGCAGAGTCCAGTGGTCGTGGGCCTCACCGTCATAAGGCGCGCCGTGCCAGCCCATTGAATAGGGAAAACTGGTTCGGAACAGATTGTCGTAGCGGGTCGTCAGATTGGTGACGAGCTGACCCAGTGTGTCACGTTGATCGGCGGTCAGGTCTGGCAATCGGCGAACCTTGAAACGTGGGAGCAGAAGCGTTTCGAATGGCCAGGCCGCCCAGAAGGGTACGACCGCAAGCCAATCCCGATTGATCGCGACCACCCGCTCTTCACGCGCGGCCTCTTCTTCCGCGACCACCTCGAGCATCGCGCGCCCGTGCCGATCGAACCATGCACGCTGCCGGGCGTCCTCTGTCGCGGCTTCGTCGGGTAGGTGTTCGCTCGCCCAGATCTGACCGTGGGGATGCGGGTTGGAGCAGCCCATCATCGCCCCCTTGTTCTCGAACACCTGAACCCAGCGATACCGTTCGCCCAGCGCGGCGCTCTGTGCGCACCAGGTGTCGACGACCGCGCGCATGCCCTTCGGTGAGAGCAATGGCAGGGTGGCCGCGTGATCGGGGGAAAAACAGATGACGCGCGCCAGGCCGTGCGCGGGGTGTTCGGTGAACAGGTCGCCATCCGACACGGCTGGCGACACTCCGGCGCCGCTCGGCTCGATTGCCGGGAAGTCGTTGTCGAATACCCACGGTCCGGCATAGTCCGGATTTACGCTGCCGTCCGCGCGGATGGCGCGCGGGCATAACGCGCAGGCGGGATCATGTGCGGGTAGCCGGCTGTTCGTCGATGGTTCCCGCGCACCAAGCCACGGGCGACTGCCGCGCTGCGGCGATACCAAGACATGCCGCCCGGAGAGCGGATTGAAACGACGATGCGGACGTTCCAATGTCATCATCGGTCAACGGCACCAGCGCGGCGCGAAGGTGTTGCAGATTGCCGCCTCGGTTTGTGCCCAGTCGGCATCGGCTTCGGCCTGCGATCGCACCGCGCCGCCACGTTCGGGCGATGCGTAGTGGAACACAGCCACCTCCTCCGTCATCGCGGCGGAAGCGCGCGCTACATGATCGACGTTTTTCCGCGCGTCGTCGATGAAGACATAACCCTTTATGTCGCGGCCAAGCGAGGCGCCAAGGGTGCGGGTTAGAACCCCCTTGTCTAGTCCGGCCGCCATGACGATCCCGTCCCACACGGTGATTGTCCGCCCACGCGCAAAGCCGACGCGCGCCAGCTCCGCCTTGCCCATTGCGAGTTCGGCGGCGCGATGGACCGCTTCGCCCGGGATCGCGCCGCGACCCGTGCACAGGGGAGGGCCGCATTCGGGGGCGGGCGGCAAGGTGATGCCGTTCGCTTGCATTTCACGCAAGGTCATGTCGCGCATGTCGGCGCCGCGCGCGGTAATGAGATATGCCGGGATACCCGCGGTTCGCAGCCGATCGAGCTGGTCGGACAGGCCAGCTTCGGTCGGTACGAGCGATTTCAGGTACATCACCGTCCGCTCGACTTGTCGAAAGCGTGCCGGATCGGCTTCTTCCAGCGCATCTAGATCGGGGGATCGCCGGGGGTCGCGCAGCAGGGTGGAATCCAGGTCGAATACGACGAGCACGTGGTCCGCGCCGTGTCGCTCCGCCATCTCAAGCGCGCGATCTATGGCGATCGCCATGTGGTCGATGGGCTCGACGGGGGAAGGTGCGCGAAGCGAGCCCATGTACGCGGCGTCGGCGCCCGGGCCGGACCAGGCGGGAGTGGCGCATGCGGAGATCGCGAGAAGCATTAGAATTGCGGCAACACGTTTCATCAGTGGATACTCAATGGTCAGGCCAGATTGACAATATCGGCCTTATCGGTTTAGGCCGCTGTAACAAAACTGCAACCCTCGTTCGCGCGCAGCTATGTGGTTGCTTGACCGATCGGGCGGCGGCCTGGGCGTCAGGTGGCGCGCGTCGGCGGTTGCATATGGAGGGAGCGCGGGATGAGGAAATGGCTCGTTGCGGCGATAGCGTTGGTGATCAAAGCCAGTGGGGCGCACGCGCAGACCGCGACGCCGGTTGACGGTTTCGCCCCAACATCCGTGCATTCGCGGGACCTTACCGACCTTTCCGGCCAGTGGCACTACATCGTCGATCCGATGCGGATGGGCTTCCGGCAAGGGCGGATGCGCAATTTCTCGCGCGACCTTGTCCAGCAAGGCCAGGAACTGCTCGAATATGAGTGGGCGTCAGCGCCCATGCTTTCGGTGCCAGGTGATTGGACGAGCCAGGTCGAGGCGCTGTCCTGGTACGAAGGGCTGGTGTGGAAGCGCCGAACATTCGAATGGACAGGGGCCGCCGACCGGCGCCAGTTCCTCCATTTCGAGGCAGTCAACTACCACGCACATGTCTATCTCAATGGTGAGAAGATCGGTGAGCACAAAGGGGGCTTCACGCCCTTCGCCATCGAGGTAACGGGCAAGCTGAAGCTAGGCGGCAATAGCCTGGTGGTGGGCATCGACAGCCGTCACGACGCCCGCTCGGTTCCAGCGATGCAGGTCGATTGGTGGAACTACGGTGGCATAACCCGACCGGTTCAATTGCTGAGCGTGCCCGAAACGTTCCTGCGCCATCACGCAATCCGCCTGGGCCGCGATGGACGCATTCATGTGCGCGCGGTGCTCGACGGGCCGCAGGCGGCAGGCCGGCGGGTTATGGTAGGTGTCCCGGAACTGGGGTTAAGCATCGATGCGATGACCGGGGCGGGCGGAGTGGCGACAGCCGCCGTGCGGGCGCCACGCGGCTTGGCGCGATGGTCGCCCGATACACCGCGCCTCTATGATGTGACCATCCGGCATGGAGGGGAAACCATCACGGAGCGCATTGGCTTCCGGACGGTCGAGGTGCGTGGCACCGAAGTGCTGCTCAACGGAACACCCATATTCTTGCGCGGCATCTCGCTGCATGAGGAAGCAATCGGACCGGTCGCGACCCGCGCCATTTCGCCCGCCGCCGCCCGCGCCCTGCTAACCGAGGCGAAGGCGCTTGGCGCGAATTTCGTGCGCCTGGCGCATTATCCCCACAACGAGCAAATGGCGCGCATTGCCGACGAGATGGGCTTGCTCGTCTGGGCCGAGATCCCGGTTTATTGGGACATGGCTTTCGCGGAAACCGAAACACTGGATCTTGCCCGGCGAATGCTCGCAGAAATGATCGAGCGCGACATCAACCGGGCCAGCATCATGATCTGGTCGGTCGGCAACGAGACGCCGGAGACCGATGCGCGCTTGGCGTTCATGCGCCGCCTGATCGACGACGTGCGCGCACGCGATCCCGAACGTCTTGTCTCCGCCGCGCTGCACGACGACGCGGACGACAGTTCAGGCAGGGAGGGCCGCGTGACGGTCGACGATCCGATCGGGGCCTATCTCGATGTGCTGGCGATGAACCGTTACGAGGCTTGGTACGGTTACCGCAGTCCGCCCCAAATAGATGAAGTCAACTGGACGGTCGCTTATGACAAACCTTTGATATTCAGCGAATTTGGGGCCGACGCGCTGTATGGCGCGCGCGGTGCCGGCATCGAACGGTGGACCGAGGATTACCAGAAGCTGCTCTACGAGCGGACGTTCGCGATGGCGGAGCGAATTCCGAACCTGGTCGGCACCTCCCCATGGATCCTTAAGGATTTCCGCAGCCCGCGCCGGTTTCACGGTCGCTATCAGGAATACTGGAACCGCAAGGGGCTGATCGACCCGGCGGGCAACCGCAAGCTCGCTTGGTGGGTGGTTCGGGACTGGTACGCAAAGCAGGCCGAGGTGCGGCGATGAGCGGCTTGGCGATGCTTTCCAGCCTGCTGCTGGGCGCCGCTGCTGCGGGCCCACCGCCGGAAAGTGCGACGCTCGAAGGAGACCGGTTGGTGCTGACAACCGGGCGTGTGACCCGGGAATTTCGCTGGAATGGCGGGCATGTCGCAGCGACCATGCTACGCGACGAACATGCCAACCGCGTGTGGCGTCTGGCCGGTGACAAGCCGGACTTGTCATTGCCGGGCCTGGATATCGATCGCGGCGAGAATGGTCGGCTTGCGGTGACCCAGGTGGCAGGCGATGCGATCGAACCAGGCCATCTGCTGGTCACGATCACCACGCGGGTTGGCGCTGTGGGTGTGACGCGGCGCTGCAAACTGTTCAGGATGAGCCCAGCGATCGGTTGCTCGTTGACGCTCACGGGTGCGCCGCCAAGCGCCTTCGCGATTGTCGGCGCGCGCGAGGCCGGAATGATCGAGGACGACGCGGGCGGGGCCAGGGGCGCGGCGTTCGTCACTGATCGGCTGGGCCTGTCGGGGCGTCACTGGCGGGCGGATGCGGTGCGGTTTTTCGCGGCGACCGATCACAACGATACACTGGTCGATCGAGCATCGAGCCTGCTTTACCGCGAGGACAAGGCCACGACCGGCAACATCCTGCTGTTGCGTGAAACGGCTGCGGGCGGGGCAATCTTCGTGCTGAAGGAAGCGCCTGCTGGCGCCGATCAACTCGGCTGGACCGGGCGCGACTTCCTGCTTCGTACCGGCGACGTACGTATCGTGGGATCGGGATTTTCGGCGCAGGAGGCGGCCCAGGGTGCGGTCCACAGCTACGCGGTCGTGGTGGGTGTGGCCGAGGCGGACGAGACATCGATCCAGCTTGCCCTACGCGATCATTTCGCGACGGTTCGGCAATTCGATCCGGCACGTGATTCAATGCTCATGTCGAACACGTGGGGCGACCGGTCGCGCGATTCGCGCATGAACGAAGCGTTCCTGCTTGGTGAAATTGAAGCTGCCGCGCGGCTGGGATTGACCCATGTGCAGCTCGACGACGGTTGGCAGGCGGGCCTTTCGCGCAATTCGGCCAACCGCGCGGGGCAACGCTGGGAAGATTGGTCGGCGGATGACTGGCGAGCGCATCCCACCCGGTTCCCGCGCGGCCTCGCGCCGCTGGTCGATCGCGCGCGAAGGCATGGGATCAGGCTCGGGCTATGGTTCAATCCGAGCCAGGCCAATGCCTATGCCGCATGGGCCCGCGACGCCGACATACTGATCGGATATTGGCGCGATCATGGCATCGCCAGTGTGAAGATCGATGGCATCCAGGTGGATAGCCACGAGGCCGAACGCAACCTTGCCAACTTTCTCGACCGTATCCGGCGGGCGACGGGCGGGCGGATGGTCATTAACATGGACGTTACCGCTGGACGGCGACCGGGCTACTTCCATCGGAATCGGTATGGCAACCTGTTCCTGGAAAACCGTTATACCGACTGGGGGAATTACTACCCCCACCGCACGCTCAGGAACGTGTGGATGCTGGGGCAATGGCTACCGCCCCAATGGCTGCAGGCCGAATTTCTCAATGTGGCGCGAAATCCCGCCTCTTACAATCCGGACGATCCGTTGGCACCAGCAGCGGTGGGGCAATCAGCCGGTTTTGCCAAGACACTGGTGGCGCAGCCGCTGGCATGGATGGAGTTAGCCGGTCTAAGCGAACCGGCTCGCACAGCGCTGACGGAGGAAATCGCGGCCTATCGCGCGATCCAGGGCGAGCTTCACAACCAGGCGATCCTGCCCATCGGAGATGCCCCGGACGGCGCCGGGTGGACTGGTTTTCAATCTGCCAGCACGGATCGGTGCTCGGGCTTCCTGATCGTCTATCGCGAGCCGCTGGCGGTTCCGGACCGTGGCATTTTCACGCTGCCATTTGCCGCAAGTGACTACGCCCAACTCGGCGGCGCGCAAGCCGCGATCAATGTCACCGGCAGGCAAGTCGAAGTGACCGGGATTAAACAGGGGGGGCACGCCATCTGGCGCTGGCGTGACTGGTCAGGCCAATGCCCGGGCAACGCAAGTGTGGCAGCACCCTCGCCGAGCGCGGGTGGTTGACGGCGGAGGCGGTCGCCCGACCGCCTGATGGATTGAAGGGGGACGGATGAATGGGGCTGACACGGATCGACGTGATCGTGATCGTGATATACGCCATCGCGATCTTCGGGTTGGCACAATACGTCAGCCGGGAAAAAGGCGGCAGGTCCAAGGATTCCTCCGACTATTTCCTCGCTTCCAAAAACCTTCCGTGGTGGGCGATCGGGGCGTCCCTGATCGCGGCGAACATTTCGGCCGAACAAATTGTGGGGATGTCGGGCTCGGGATACCGGCTCGGCCTGGCAATCGCCTCTTATGAATGGATGGCCGCGCTTACCTTGCTGATTGTCGGGAAGTATTTCCTGCCGATTTTCCTCGCGAACGGCATCTACACGATGCCCCAGTTCCTCGAGCAACGATACGGCCCCAATATTCGCACGATCATGGCGGTGTTCTGGCTAGCACTGTACGTTTTCGTCAACCTTACGTCGATCCTGTGGCTGGGATCGATCGCCGTCAACCAAGTGGCCGGCGTCGACCAGACGATCGCCTTGTTCGCGCTGGGCGCTTTCGCGCTGCTCTATCAGCTCTACGGCGGGCTCAAGGCAGTTGCGATGACCGACATTGTCCAGGTCACACTGCTCGTTACGGGCGGACTGATCATATCGGGCCTCACGCTCAACGAGGTGGGCGGCGGCCAAGGCATCTGGGCGGGATTCACGACCTTGCTGGATGAGGCGCCGGACAAGTTCAACATGATCCTGGAGCCGGGAGACATCGGCTATCAGGAACTGCCCGGCATCGCGGTTCTCGTGGGAGGCATGTGGATCGCGAACCTCAGTTACTGGGGTTTCAACCAATACATAATTCAGCGTGCCCTCGCAGCGAAAAGCCTCAAGGAAGCGCAGAAGGGCATTGTCTTTGCTGCTTTCCTCAAGCTGCTGATGCCGCTGGTCGTCGTCGTGCCGGGACTGGCGGCAGTAATCCTGGCGCCGGGCCTCGACCCGGCGGATCAGGCTTATCCCACGATGATGCGCTACCTCCCCTCGGGTTTGCTTGGCCTGGTGTTCGCAGCGCTGATGGCGGCGGTGGTCGCTTCGACGGCGTCGAAGATCAATTCGGTCGCCACGATTTTCACTCTCGACCTCTACGCGAAGTTCCGGGGGCTGGAGAGCCAGGCCGAAAATGCGAACGCGACCGAGGCGGAAACCAGGGCGCGCATGGCGACCGAGCGCCATCTGGTGCTGGTCGGGCGGATTACCGCCGCCGTCGCGACTTTGATGGCCCTGTTCGCTGCGAGGCCACTTCTGGGCAGTCTCGACCAGGCTTTCCAGTTCATCCAGGAATTTTCGGGTTTCATCACGCCCGGCGTTACGGTGATCTTCCTGCTCGGCCTGTTCTGGAAGAGGGCAAGCGAGGCTGGCGCGATCGCGGCGGCGGTCGCGTCGATCGCCTTCAGTTTCATGTTCTGGTTTCCGGCGGAGATGGGCGGCAGCGCAACGCTGAACGCCGTGCCCTTTATTGATCGGATGATGTGGGTGTTCTTCATGGCGCTCGCGCTGGCGGTTGCATGCTCGCTTTGGCGACCGGGGGCGGCGGGCAGCGACCGGATCGACACGGCCGGTGTGAGCTATGCCACCAGCGGCGCCTTCAACGCCGCCGCGGTCGCGGTCGTGGGGATTTTGATCGCCCTCTACGCCTCGATGTGGTGACTATGGCGCGAACGCTGCAGGTAAGGGCGGCTGCGTATTCGTCTCACCCACTTCGGCATTGAACCGATCAAAATTGTCATAGCTCAGCCGTCCGGTCGCCTCGAACTGCGCGGTCGGCTGGCGTGCAATAAAGTTGATCGCGCCAGAAGTGGCGTTGCGCCCATAGAGCGTCCCCTGCGGCCCTTTAAGCAGTTCCACCCGGTCGATATCGAACAGCCCGAAAGCAAGCTGGGCTGGCGATACCTGATAGACTTCGTCAACATAAACACCGGCGGAACTGCTGTTGTTTTCGTTAAAATCGGCAAGCCCGACGCCGCGAATGGTGATCACCGGGTTACCAGCATTGCCGTAGGAAGACCGGATCGCGAGATTGGGGGAAATCGCTTCAAGGTCGCGCACTTCACGCAGGTTACGCTGCTGCAAATCATCGCCATCAACCGCACTGATGGCTGCGGGCACTTCGCTAAGCCGCTGGCTGCGGCGCTCTGCAGTAACGATGATGTCGCCGCTATCAGTGTCTTGTGCCGCTGGATCACCCTCCTGCGCCGCGACGGTGTTCGACCAAAAAAACGATAAAGCGATGGCGAGGCTGCTCGCGCCCAATTTCAACATAACTCTCTCCCTTGCTGCTCGATTGTTACCTTGGCAGTTTCATTTAGTTTGTGATCAGCGATTGCACCTTTCGTGCGGCGGCGATTCCCGACAGCCAGGCACCGCCGACCGTTCCATATTGTTCGCCCGCCGCAGCTTCGCCGGCAAAGACCAGTTTATTGTCGATGGCCTGGTCATAGATGGCGCGCGCGCCGGCATGGCCGGGCAATGCATTGGAATAGGCTCCACGCGCCAGTGGGTCTTCGTCCCAAGCCGAGGCAACAGAGCCGGTGATGGTCCTGACTGCATCGCTGCCAAAGGCATCGGCAATCACCGCGCGGCCAAAAGCGAATTTTGCGGCGTCGCCACCATTGGTCAGCGCCTCGGCCCAGCGCGCGCCGGTAAACACCGTCACGATGCCAGTCGCCGGGTGAACATGCAGCGCATGCGGTTGCCCGGCGACGAGCACATTATGTGCGACCGTATATTCAGTTGCGTTGCCCAATGGCGCACTTAACCGAAAGCCGATTTTCAGAAGCAGGCCAAGTGGCAAGCCAGCAAAGGCCTGCGGCAAGGCAGGCGTAAAGCGCACCACTTCACTCGCCAACAGCGCGGTCGGCAAGGTACAAATGCACGCCCGCGCCTCTACTGTTCCAAAATTACCGCTGATTCGCACTAAAGCGCCGCTTGTATCAATGGCCTGTACCAGCGCATTATTTTGCATCGGCAGGCCGGTTGCGGCGCGGGTCGTCATGGTGCCAAAACCGCCAATCGGGAAGCGGTCATCAGTCGCGCCAGCACTCGCAATATCAAGCACCGACACCCGATCCGCGTCGGCAGCAATATCGGTGGCACAGTGGAGATCGACGAATCGGCGTTCGTAAATGTCGCGCGGCACAGCGCTGAATGGTTGATCGTTGCCTGATCGCGCGATGCGTGCGGCGCGCCGCATCAGCCGTTGGTCAGCCGCAACGTAGCGATTGACGACTGATCGAGGCTCGTCGCGGCTATTGGCTCGCAGGGCAAGAGAATCGCGATCGCTGGAGATCACTGTAACGCCTTGCTGCACCGCAAGTGCCATCATCGGATTGATCGGCGCGTTGTGAATATAACTCGCCCCGACGTCGAACGGCATACCGAGTGTTTGACTGTCGGTGACAATGCGGCCGCCAGGACGCCCACGCGCCTCCAGCACAATGACTTGTGCACCGCTGCCTGCCAAGGCGCGTGCAGCAGCAAGACCGGCGGCCCCAGCGCCAATGATGGCGACGTCGTAAGCTGCCGAACGCGCGAGCGACTGGCCCGCCTGCGCCCAAGCTTGCGGTGACGACATCGCTCCTGCTGCAACAGCGCTTGCAATCATGGCTCGCCGGGTAATCATGTCATGACTTCCATTATCACAATGCTACCTGTCAGTTGACACAACTGTCAAGTGACAGGTAGCGCCGTCGATTAGATGCAAACAGTTTGGCGCTTCGCTTTTTCCTCCCTGATCGATGTTGTCGCAGTGGCGATGATGTTGCCTTTGATCGCGCTGTTCATGAACGAACAGCGCGTGACCCCCGGCTATGTCGGGCTTTATGCAGCTGTCCCGTTTGCTGCCTTGCTGGTTAACTTGCCGCTGGTGCCACTGGCTATGCGCCGTTTCGGCTTTGGCAGGATGTTTGGCGCGGGGTTGCTCTTGTCGAGCGCGGGAATTGTGATGTCGGCGCTTAGCCGCGATTATGCGTCGCTGTGCCTCGGCGCGGGGTTGGTCGGCATTGGCGCCGCCTATCGCTGGAGCGCGGTTGAGGCGATGATCGCATGGTCTGCTCCGATAGACAGTCTGGGCCGCGTAACTGGCTTGTATCAAACGCTTGTCGCCGCCGCCTATGCCATCGGCCCGTTCTTGGTGCCTTTGTTCGCGCTGACGCTCGATAGCGCGGGCTATGTCGCGATTGGGCTTGCGGGCTCTGTTGCAAAAATCGTGAAGCTTGAGCATGCTTGGCGGAGATTGGACGGA